>JAEHJW020004779.1_pt1 | contig 29164 bp, 29 predicted proteins | sample 9271431 | NCBI WGS metagenome assembly JAEHJW02 | reverse complement strand
TAGCAGACAAACCAACCAAACCGAACGAACCGAACCCGAATCTCACCGCGTCCATACACCCGTTACCGATTGTATCTACATACCCTGTACCAGTATCTACCTACACCCGTTATGTACATACACACACACACAACGTACACCCGGTATGTAAGTACTCCCCATAACCCACTACTTCCGAACTTCCCCCTTTTGTGGTTGACAATTAATAGCTTAGGTCCCTAAATCCCGCACCACGCACGTGGGAGCCCTACTTCCTAATATGCAAACTAGGTGTAACTTCCCAGTACAACAAGTCCAACCTCAACAATGTTAGATTGTCACTTCCAATCAAATCGGCATTCACCGATGTATCTAAAAACCCATCAAAAGAGACCTCCTCCGGCCAAATCCATTGATAGGTGTCTACAAAGACATTCATGTAAGCTTCTTTCCGCAGCGACAAAACGTTGCCCAAGTTAATTTGACGTGATTTTCAGGTTTATGCTCACACTCAAGAGGATTGACTAGCTCCCGTTTCTGTTGCTTGACTTTGTCTGCTAATAAGGCTTTGGTATAGCCTTGTGAGGCTTTAGCTGTAGAAAGCACTAAAGACAAGTGGGTAGGGACAAGAGGCTGTGGTGGGCTTGGAATAGATGCTAGATAGCCATCTATGGCTGCCGCTACTAGCTCATCAACGCTGATGCGTAGTCGTCTTTTCTCGTTGTAGATTTGCTCAAACATAGCTGTAGGTAACTGGACAGTTAACCGTCTTAGACTCGAGCGTGGCATATGATAATCGTAACAGAAAAAGCCAAGGCAAGTACTTATGGCTTGTCAACATAAGCCAGCTCCATACGTCCGAATAGCATATGGAACCGATGGAACTTCCCTTGGCAAAAAAAGAGTATCATATATTTATGCCTAGACGTACGTTTGAAGAAGATTTTCCCATAACAATCAAAGACAGCTTAGGTCGGATTTGGAAAAGTGACGGCAATAGTACACTTGTAGGAACTCCATATACGCACCCTATGCGTATTACGTCTAGTGGTAGAATAGAAAATAACAACAAGAGAAAGCAATGGGCTGTGGGAAAAAATGTTGTTCATGGAGCAAACTCGCATACTATTTTGAGCACCAGAAGTGGTGAAGTAGCCGAAGCTTTGATTTCTAACTTCCCATGGATACTAGAGACTGACCGTGTTGGGATTGAGCAATATTGCCGTGCTGAAGCTAGGGCTAGGCTATTAGATGAGTATATTTGGAGCCTGGTTGATGAAGAGGGTGTAGAGAGCGTTCCTCGGCATTTATGGGATGTATTGAGCCATACGGAGGCTAATGCCATGAAAGCGGCTTCCGCTCTTGGGTTAAACCCTGAAAGTCGTTTACGTATCGCTAAAGATGCCGGTATTGCCAAACACTTCTCTCAAGTGGATTTAAAAGAACTAATGAGTAAGGGTCGTAACTTGAGGCTGGCTAATGAGTGAGGCTGCGCTAGACCTGCTTTATGCATTGAGGCTCGAAGACGGGAGATGCTGGGGTGAGATAGCCTCTGATTTCCAAAAAGAGGATGCCGCGGCCATTTTGCTCAATGAGCGTCCTAACCCTACCTGGCATTTCCTTACACGTCCACGTGGTGGCTCTAAAACAACCGATATTGCCGGTATTTCCCTAGCGTGGCTAGCCGTAGACGCTGCTCCGCTTGCCAACGGGCACGTTATAGCTGCCAAGGCTGAACAGGCTGCTATTTTGATCGATGCCATCCGTGGCTTTTGTGTACGTACACCTGAACTCGAACCGCTACTAAAAGTTGAAATGGAGCGGGTAAAAGCTGTGCGGACCGATGCATGGGTCTCTGTATTGGCTGCGTCTCAAAGTGGGGCCTGGGGTCTTAGAGATGCCCACCTGCTGATTTGTGATGAGTTCTGCCAGTGGCCTGATACCCGTATGTCACAGGGTACCTGGACCGCTATCCAGTCAACCGCTCCGAAGGTGGCGAACTGTCGTTTGATTATCCTTAGTACCTCCGGTGAACCTTCGCATTGGTCTAGGCCCGTATGGGAAGCAGCCCATCATGATCCCCTATGGCGTGTCCATGACGTCGAGGGGCCTGTTCCTTGGCAGTCTAGCGAAGAGCTAGAGGGTCTGCGACGGATGATGCGTCCGTCTGAATATCAACGTCTGGTGCTCAATCAATGGGCCCAGGATGAAGAGCGTCCGATTACCGAAGACGATTATGACGCAGCCGAATCTCCCTATGTCGAGCTAACCCCGAGGCGTGGGGTCAACTATATCCTCACGGTAGACATCGGCCTAATCAATGACGCGTCCGTATGCGTGGTGGGTCATTTAGAGACCGGTGCCGTAGATGACTTGGAAACTCCTCCGCAGATCATCATTGACTGTATCAAGCGCTGGAAAGGCACCCCTAAGCGTCCCGTTCAGCTTTCTACCGTCGAAGAGTGGATACGTGAGAATGCTCCGTATTGGAATCATGCCCATTGCTATGCCGACCCGACGCAGTTCCGCGGTAGTATCCAACGACTGGCCACACAGGGCATCAATATTGAGCCGTGGGAGTTTACGACTACATCGGTAGGTAATGTCGCTACGGGGCTCGTACAGGCCTTTAGAAACCGCCAAATACGCATTCCTACCAACTCGGTTCTAAAACAAGAGCTCTTATCGGTGCGTCTGCGTGATAATGGGGCCGGTGTAACCCGCTTAGATCATGCGCCCGGCCAACACGACGACCAAGCGGTTTGTATCGGTATGTGTTGTTGGCTTCTACTTGATGCTTTTAGAGGGATTGGGAGACAGTGGTTAAGCTGGATGGATAACAAACGAAAGCAGGGTATCGGCGAGATGCCTTCTCAAACACCCATGACGCCTATGGTAAATTGGAATAAAGAAGATAAGTTACGGACTAAGCCTCGGGGTTGTAGCAACTTACATCGTTGGAGAGATGACCAGTGCGTCTTATGCGGAGCCAAAAAGGAGGATGAAGTAGTTGCCACCACGTAAACCACGTACCCAAACGGTAGTTGCTTCCTCTGACGACGGTTTTAAAAAAGCTATTGATGCGCTTGCGAAGAGTTTCCTCACCGGTAACGCTGCCATTTCACCTCAACGGGCCCCCAGCGGTGGCTCCATAGGTAATCTAGCGGGTAGTATCCCTGCTGATCTACTTAGGCAAGTCTCAAGTAACCTAGGTGCTAGTTTCGGTAAGACATCCGAAGAGGTTGAGCTGGCTTTAGCTGAAAGCGGACTATCTTGGGGTCCTCCGTTCCCGCCTGGGCGTCCTCTGGACCCATTTTGGGGCTATCGGCGTCCTCCCAGACGTTATGACTATGCCGTTGGTGAAAACGTCCAAATCGTTCCCAGATGGAACCGGATCAGCTTTAAGACCTTAGAGAATCTATTTAAGAGCTATTACGCTTTCCAAATAGCGGTTCGCCACGTCATAAATGACGTACGAAGCCTGGACTATGAGATTGTCCCACCTCCTCATACCATCGAAGATGTGAGACCGGATTTACTAGCTGCCCAGGACTTTATTGATCTACCCGACGGACAACAACCGTTTCGGGAATGGCTCGGTCAGTTTCTCCAAGATGTCTTGCGTTACGATGCCGGAGCGCTTTATATTAGACGTAATCGGGAGAATAAGCCTATTGCTTTGGAGGTAATGTCAGGACCTACCTTGATACCTCTTATCGACTTCTATGGCCGTTCGCCGACCGATAATAATATTCCACAAGATGGACCTGGAACAGCGTGGCCTGATACCATTACACCGGCATTTGTGCAGATTATTGAGGGTATGCCATGGGTATGGTTGACTCAAGACGATGTAATCTATCAACCTTTGAACCCATTGCCTGAAAGCCAGTATGGCTTAGCACCGATGGAAGCCGTATTGATGCAGGCTAATACGGATTTGCGGTTCCAGTGGTTCCTATTGCAGCACTTTACCGAAGGTACGGTACCTGCAGGCTTTATGGAGGCCCCACCTGACCTTTCGAACCCTAAGCAGGTTGAGATGTGGCAGGAAACTTGGGATGCCGTAATGATGGGAGATCAGTCTAAACTTTCCCAGATTAGATGGGTACCGGCTGGGAGTAAGTTTACGCCTATCAAAGATGAGAAGTTTGACAAAGATCAAACCCTTTATCTACTACGCTGTACAGCTGCTGCATTTGGTGTTACCCCTAACGACTTAGGTTTTACCGAAGATGTCAACAGATCGACAGGTGAGATACAGGTTGACGTGCAGTTTCGTGTTGGTACATTACCGGTAGTACGCTATGTTGAAGATATAATCAACTTCTTTTTCAAACAACACCTAAAGTTGAAAGCGTGTATCCAGTTTGATACCGGTCAAGGGTCCATGCACAGACTCGAAGCAGCCCAAGCAAATGACTTCTACATCCGTAACGGAACGTTATCCCCTGATGAAGTGCGTAAGAGTCTTGGTCTACAGGTAGATATCCGCAAACCCATTCCACGGTTTGTTGAAAACAACAAAGTGGGTCCCATCCCTCTTAGTCGTATCGTTGATATTGCCGGTAAGATTAACCCAACTACCTATGCGAGTACGGATACACACAATAACCTCCCCACGCCGTATACACCTGCTACCGGTAGTACAACTGACATAGCTCCGCCACCGGTACAGAACGGACAACTAAAGCCACCGGAAGCTAATGCTCCCTCGGTTGCTAACACCCCATCTAAGCCTAAAGCCAAGCCTAAGGCTAAGCAACCGGCAGTTAAGAAACCGGTCGATAAAAAGGTACTAAAAAAGATGCTGACCGAAGTAGTGGGTGAGCTGCTGAAAGATGGCCGTGTGAGTGGGGTAGATAACACAGGTGGACCTGGTGTCACCAGAGGCTATATGAACCCTTTATCACTAAACGGTGACGGCCCTGATGCGGAACTAGCCGAGGCCGAAGAGAGTTTTAGACCACAACCTCTTGACCTACCGGAAGATGAAGACGAGGCAGCTAACCTAGCGACCAAAATGATCAGGCAATGGCGGGAGAACTCTATCAACCGTGTCAAGCGTGGCCAAAGTCCGAAAATGTTTGTAGGACTCCCAGAGCCTATTCAAAAGAGCATTTGGTCAAAACTCCAGAATGCGACTACGGTTCCAGAGGTCGTTGAGGTCTTTTATAACCCGTTAGAGAGCTTTGAACTTAAAAAAAAATTGTCTCGTGAGGTAGCTGGCCTTTTAGTCCAAGCTGCTAATACTAAGCGTGTACTGCTCATTCAGCGTAAACCAGATAAAGCTGACGATGATGATTCTTATGCTAGATGGGAAGCCCCGGGTGGTCACTTAGACGGAGGTATTGATGGTGGCCAAGACGAAAGTGTCTTCGCTGGCGCGTTACGGGAATGGGAAGAAGAGACAGGTGCTACACTCCCACCGATTGGTGACGGGGCTGAATTGGTAGGTGGCTGGGTCTCTGATAACGGAGACTATGAAGGTATTATCGTGCGTGTTCCTACCGAGGAATCGGTAGTCTTCCATGACAACCATGATAATCATGAGGTGAGCAACGTAAAATGGTGTGACCCTAGCTTTCTAACCAATCACCAGGTAAGAGACAAGCTAAGCGAACAAGCTCCCCTTATTATGCCTGCTCTCAAAAGTCGCCATGAACGGTTTCATATTCACACCAACAAAATAGTTGAGCACTATAGAGACGCTATTCAAAATGATATGCGCCAAATCTTAGCGGGAGATACAGCTGAAAGAGCACTCAATGCTGCATATGTCAACTTTCAAAAGCTCTTGGCTGTTCCAAATGCTAACGGAACGACTAATGTCGCACCCTACAAACAGCAGCTAAGCACACTACTTGGCAATGCTGCGGTGCCAGCTGTAGGGGCAGCGGTAGCGGGAGCCGCGCCCCTTGCAGCTGGAGGAGCTTTAGTAGGGTTAGGTGGTGCCATTGGCGCAGCAAGTGCCATTTTGGGAGCTGCTGTCCTAGAGGTAGGAACACTAAAGGCTACCTTACGTCTTCTCTATAAAACAGCTGTGCTACAAGGCGTCCATGAGGCTCAACAGGAACTGGGAAAGAGTTCGGACTTACTTCCAAATCTTCCACCGGACTACTGGGAAAGCTGGCAACCAGGCTTTGAAGAGGCTATTAATGAGTTATCTTATCAACAGCCGATTGAACAGTTGCTCTCTACGATTGATACACGGGCCCAAGGGATGGCTGATACCGAAGTAAAACGTATCTTGGCAGCTATTGAGACAGGGCTAAAGAATGGTGAAACCAAAGAGCAAGTGGAAGCACGTATAAATGAGATTATCAATGACCCCAACCGTGCTCATCTCATTGCTGAAACGGAATATAGTTATGCAGCTACGGCAGCTCGACGTATGGTTTATCGTCAAAATAATGTTCAAAAGGTTGCGTGGGTACATGATCTAGGCGCTTGTGCTGCATGTTTACAAAATGCCAAAGCCTCACCGATTTCAATCAATCAATCATGGCCGTCTGGTAATGCACCTGTACATCCGGCCTGTCGTTGCGTGGAGGTTCCCGATGAGTAAAATCTGGTGTTGTGACCTAGACGGCACTATTACGGCTTCGCCTGTTTTATTCAAAAAGCTCTTACATTCTCTTATCCAGCAAGGTAATACCGTGATGATCTTGACCGGTATGAGTGGGAAGCACGTCACTAGTCAAATCGTAGAAGAAAAGCGTATGATACTCAATGATCTGGGCTTTCATCAGGGAAAAGAGTATCATAAGCTAATAGTGGTTAGTGGTCCTCAAAAAAAGGTACCGGAGCATAAACTATCCGTGATGCAACACTACAAAGCGTTTGCTTTAATTGATAACAGCAAACAAAATATCAAGGCCATTACTCGGGCTGGGTTTGTGGGACTTCATTATCGGAAACCCAAGGCTCGCTAGGAAACCAATTATATGGGAAATAAGTCGTAGAGGAATAAGCAGCTACTTCCCATTGTCCCTCATCATTATTCAACTCTTTCTCCATTTTCTGGCCTTTCTGCTTTTAGTATTGTTCGGATTTTCTCTTCTAATTCACTAGATAGTTCCTTATAGAGCTCTTGTTTGATGTTTGCGAGCTCTTGCCTTCTTTCGGCAGCAATACGCTCTTGCTCGATGGCATGTAATCGCTCCAGTTGAGAACGAGCATAGCGGTCCATATATGAGAGACCATCGTCATAACTCATAGTGTGCATCCATCCTTATAAGTCATCGAAATAAGGGTATAATATCCCCGCCCACTCCTTTGGGGTTAAGTGGAGTTCCATTGGGAGTTCACTGATTATTTTCTCTAAGTTTTTTATTTTCTTAGCTATTTCTTCTTCGTCTAGGAAGTTGGTTGGGTTTTCTAGTTTAGTAGGTGGTTCCTCTGGGGTTAATTCATCTTCCATATATGAAAGACCATCGTCATAACTCATAGTGTGCATCCATAGTGAGGTCATGCAAATACGCGTTTACACGAATCAACTCATTCTCTTTGCTATCTAGCTCTACTTGTAGCTGGCTGATCTCTTCCTCTAAATCTTTTATTGTTTGAGCTACTTCTTCTTCCACCTCGGCACGGATTTGAGGTTCTAGTTCTGCACGTAGCTCTGTTTTCAGTTGTTCTAGCTCCTCATTTTTTTGTTTAACTAGCTGTTGCTCTAGCCATGCTTGTTCTTCTGGGGTTAATTCATCTTCCATAATGTTCCTTTCGTTCGCTATGTATTATAACACTTATACCTCCTCAAATGACGCATTTTTTTTATTCACTAAGTATTTGATATAATAAAACTAAGATGTGCTGGAGCTGCGGATGTGATGATGACCTTGAAGATGATCATGGCGATGATCGGAATATTACTACGTCTAAACTAGAAGACGCAGCTAGTGCCCGTGGTGGTGAACTAGATGACGTAATACAAAGCATCAATAAGGCTTGGTCTCATTTTGACTCTAGTATGGTCAAGTCAGTGGATGAGCCAGTGTATTACAGTTGTATTAAGTCCGCTAGTTCCCAACACTACACCTTAGGTGTAGCGTATCCCGCTAATAAGCCAGATGGTGGTCGGGCAGCTGATGGGTACAGAGATTTTATTACAGAGGAAGCACTGGAAAAGGCAGCGTGGGGATGGCTAAAAAACTCCCGACGGGTAAACCTTTTCCATGATGCCTCTAAAAGTAGCGAAGGGCATTTCACCCCTACAGAAAGTTATATCTATAGAGGTCCAGATTGGGAAATTAAAGCTGCCGATGGTCGAACTTATCTTGTCAAAGCCGGCGATTGGTTGGTAGGTGGGATTTGGGACGATGTAGGATGGGCAGCCGTAACCGGTGGAATTATCAATGGATGGTCACCGGAAGGGCGTGTTGCTAGACAACGGGCCCAGGTAGATGAAAGATCGCTTAGGAGGGCCAATGGGTATTAAAAACAATGACGATGTTGAATTGACGGAGATCACTGATTTTGAAGCTATTAAAGTATCAGGAGTCCCTAACCCAGCTAATGCCACTCCCTGGTTACTAATGAAGAGTGAAAGTGAAATAGATGAAGAGCCGAGCCCGCAAACCAAAGAGCCTATAGGAAGCGAAGATGAGATGGCTAAAATGCTTGAAGATGCGCTGACTAAAGGTTTTTGTGGGGAAGAGGACTGTGCAGCTTGTCAAGAAAATAATGCGACACTATATAAAGAACTAGCAACCAAAGCTGTTTTAAAAACGAAAGTGCGAGACAAACTACCTAACTCTACGTTTGCCTATATAAGCCCTAATGGGGACCGGAAACTTCCCCTAACTGATGCTTCCCACGTGCGTAACGCTTTAGCTCGTTTTAACCAAACTCAATTTGATTCAGAGAGTGCCAAGGCCAAAGCTGCGAGGAAGATAAAGGCGAAAGCTAAAGCCTTAGGGATTGATTTGAGTGCCCATACAGCTGTAACGGAAGCAGCTAAATCCACTGGGGTTCCTAAGAGGTCGACCAAGGTACCTAAAAAAACTCCTGTGATTAGCCAAAGTGCACACTCTGGGGTAAATGGGCCGTTGACTGCAGGCACGCAAAGACTCCATGATGACCCTTCTTATTATCTAGGTGGACAGTCTCCTTACCGGATTCCGATAGAAGATGCAGCTAACACTATCAAGAATCACCGGCGCCCAAAGCATATGAACCGGCAAAATGAGGCTAGTCCTGTGACTATTATCAAGTCGCGGAAGGAAAAGAAACGCAAGAAGACCTTAGAACTCCCTAACGATTTAAATGATGCGTTAGAGATCGTGCGGAAAGCGAATTGGGCAGCCGATGAGCCCCCGACTCCCGCACAAAGTGAATCAATCGGTGACAGTCAATGGGAACAATATGATTCCGAGTCACTAGATGCAGCAGCCCGTGGACTTGCCATCGTGAGCCAAATTGTGGACAACATCCGCAAACGTGAGCAGATCGAAGCGGTCAATGGAGATATTGGAGACATAGCTGACACGCAAGAGTTAATTGCAGCATCTAATGATCTCCAGTCAGCGCTAGGTTTAATCGCTCGATTAGCCTATCACGAACAGGCAGGTGAGCATAAACTAGCTCCCACTGCCCAGAAAGCACAATATGAGGAGCCAGCTATGACAACTATAACTACTGATGAACTTAATACCCTTATTGCTAAAAAGGCTAACAAAATCGCCAAAAAGCAAACAAATAAGGCGGTTAAGGCATTAAACAAAAAAATAAAGAAAAATGCCAACAATGGTGGCGACATTTCAGCATCTCAAATGACCGCGAATGTTAAAGGCCATTACAACGCTAATGATGTAAATGGCATTCCTGATGGAGGCAAAGTTGAGTCCCAGTACATCAACAAGCCCAAAGGAAAGGCCAAGAAAAAATTAGAAGAAGATGTCAAGAGAGTGGAATCGATAGTGAAGAATCTCTCTAATACGCTCACTAATATCAGCAATGCACCGATGCCAGGTGGCCCTATGTTGAGAGGCCAGTTCCCCAAAGGGTTGAATATAACTGATGAGGGAAGGATTTCACTAGGTTCCGCAACAGCACCGCAAGATGAAATTAGTGTGCTGACTAAGCAGCTAGAAGAGGCGAAAGACCCACAGGTTAAAGAACGGTTGGGCCACACTCTCACCTATAAAAAATTACTCAAAGGCTATGAGACGGGAGCATTACCGCTTCCCACTCCATCAGCTCGCTAAATAATAAGGAGGCATGATGCCTGATTTGAATCAGCTCGAAACCTTGACAAATGAAACTATGCAGATTTTTGAAAAAGCTGCTAGTCAAGGTATATATAGTACAAATGGCCCGCAAGGTGTTGACCTAAGTGGCTTTACATCTCTGGTTCCTGTTAATGTTCCAGCTAGAAATAACACCTCGGCGTTCCCTCGGGTTATCGCTAATGATGGTTCTCCGTCAGCACAGTGGGAAACATGGTTGAACATCAACAACCAACAGCCGTCTGCATTTGTGGGACTTGACTATGCCGGTGCTATGGCACTCTTTGACAAGCAAAACGTCTATGCCCCATATCAGGCTCTAGGTGTTGCTAGCCGCGTCACCCTAGACGCTGTTGCTGTAGGTAGGAACTATGCGGACCCATTGGCACAGGCTACACTGCAAGCGTTGCTACAGCTAATGATTGCCCAAGACATTGCTATCCCGAATGCTCAAGGATGGTCATTAGGAACTCCGACTGCGCCATCCCTCGCTGCATCTGCTACTGGTGGTAGTATCCCAGCTAGTGTGACAGTGTATGTGTCAGTAGCGGTACGTTCTGGAATGAACTACTACTATGGTGGTTCTACCCCAGCATCGCCGAATGCTACTACAACCGTCAGCGCTGGTAGTACGAACTCTGTTGTAGCTACGTCGCCAGCACTGAAAGGTGGTGTCGCCTGGGATTGGTATGTAGGTACCTCTGCAACCAATCTGGTCTACTACACCACAACCACCACCGGTAAAGTAACGATTACCTCTACCCCGACGACTGCTCAAGCATTGCCACCGTTGCAGCTTTTAGGTCAGTTAGCTCCAGGTAACACTGTTAACCCTTGGGCTTCTCCGGCTGTGCCTGGTAATGGTACTCCTCCGACCGCAGACACCTCTACGTCACCTAAGTTCTATAACGGGCTTATAGCCTCGACGCTTGGTGACTATGGTGCTGCTGGCCCTGTGGTACCTGGTACCGGAACACCTACAAGTGCCATATTTATTGACAACGGTGGTCAGGCTTTGGCTGCTAGTGGCAGCGGTATTGGGCTATTGGACCAGGTCAATGAAGCGATTTGGTCCAGTGTTCAGCTGTCTCCGACTGCTTACATGGTCAACTCTGCTCAAGCCATAGAGATTACCGACATCCTAACCTCTACCGGTATTGCTACAACGTTGCTTCCTCCGACAGATGCGGATGCTAGGACCAACCTTGCTGGTGGTGGCTACATTAGCCGTTACATCAACTCTGCTGTTGGTGGTGTACCGATTGCTATTGAAGTCCATCCTCACGTACCTCCAGGAACCATCTTTGTGCGTACCGATTACGTTCCTTTCCCAGGCTCCAACATTGGAACCTCTTTTGAGGTTAGGTGCCAGTACGACACTACAAGGTTCGACTACGCTGCGAACTACAACCCATCAGCACAAGGTGGAGGACCGCGTTTTGACTTTGAAGTCCGTTCTTTGGAGACTTTGATCAATCGTGCTCCGTCAGCTCAAGCCGTATTGACAAATATAGGCTAAACTGGATAAAAGAAGCCTCACCTGCCAACAAGGTGGGTGAGGCTTTTTTACTAGAAAGGACAAAGATGAAAATATATCATCTCGAAAAGAAGTTGGTTATACAAAAAAAAGTAGATCCACGTCTAGGTATTGTACATGAGCGGGTGGAACAAGTCTTGCCGTCACCTTTTACATCCTTGCAGCATGAGGGCGTGACCTATCTCCCTAATACCGATGGCTCATTTGATGTTCCCAGTGAGGTGGGTAATTTCTTTCTGAAGCAAGATGGCTGGGAAGCAGGGATTCCTCCGTTGGCACCTGATTACAGTGCCATTCCGGTAGAAACGAATGCTACTTCAGGAGACAAGGCTAAAACTGACACTACATCAAAGGCTAATGTAGACGCAACCGCATTTACCACCACAGAAACCGCTTCTACCTCTAAGGGTAAGTAAAATGACGGAAAAGCTACAGGTTAAACTAAACCGTAGTCAAAAGCGTCAAGCTCTACGTATTTTAGGATGGCGTGGAGCGAAAGCCGGACGAGGAAAGCGAGTGCATCCATTAGTTGCACAAGCGCTTGAGCAACAGCGTAAAGCTGACCCCACGATACCAAACACACCACCCCGATGACTTTTATCCCAACCCCTTTTTCTACACCTGTTCAAATCCCGACGACTGTGCGGGGCTATCAAACTATTCCTTATATTTCAACACAATGGTTTCGTTATGCTCCTACAGCCGTGAGTAGCACAGCTTTAGTACCAGGCAGTACTAATCAAGCTGTCGATTCTAATAATTCGTTGGCGCTAGTGATTTCCCGTGCAAGCGCAATGATCGACGAATACTGTTTTGGAGACCATAACCAAACTTTTGCTGCTGATCTTACAGTTGATTCGGTATGGGTAAAGCCAAAAAGAGGAAGCGAACTCGCTTTACCTATTAAGGGTTCTCCATTGCAACAGATTGTAGGAATAGGGTTGGGAACAAGTCCAGCTAACATCGCTAATCTCTCCGCTACCGCCATTAGTAGTATTGTGGCTGGTAGCAACATCATCTATCTTCTTACGCCACAACCACAAGTTACACCTAATATAGGTCCGATGAATGTGGACCGAGTGTATGTTGTTTACACCTATGTCACCGGATTCCCGCATTTTATGTTGGCAGCTGATGCCACGGCAGGAAGTTCCACTATACAAGTCTGGCCGGTCCCTTTTGGTGAAACACAGGTCTGGGGAGTCTTCCCACCTCAAAACGGAAGACCAGGCACTACACTAACGATTAGAGACCCACTTGGCCCCGAGCTTATTTCTATAGCTAGCATTACAAATGCTTCTACTAGTGGCAGTCCTGCTACTCTTACATTAGCTAACCCTTTAGCTTACAATCATACAGCGTCTACTACTAGTGGCGGGTTTTGGGGCAATACAGGTACAAATGGAACCGGCCCGTTTGTGACCGGCATCCCAGAAGACATCGAACAAGCCACGATTACCCTCACTGCTATGTTGTTGAAAATGCAAGGTATGGGAGCCCAAGTGCCTCAAGCGCTAGGAAGAGCAGCGATGCCATCTAAAACTGTAGAAGGTTATCCAGGCCTGCATTCAGATTGGGATTTAGTGCATTCATTGCTAGCCACCTACCGGGTGCCTTATATTCATGGGTTGATGGGATAATGCCTAGTAACGGACGCTACTCAACCCGTAGTGCGGTCTCTACCTTTCTCGAAAACGCGATTGGTACGCTCTTGCCGTCGTATGTGACGCAAGTCTATGCTGGCCGCGCATACGTCAAAGAACAAGACTATGTGGGCTTTGTGTCTACTGTCTCTCCGAATCCTAATGGCAGTTCCGCTGTTTTATGCGTGGTTCTTCCGAGTGAGGATAACCAAACTAACTGGACATTAACAGGCGTGACCTCGGTTAATAATGAATTAGTGGTTCCTGTCGATATTGAGATTTATTTTTCATCAAATGCGGAAGGCTCTATCAACCCTACTGGACTTCCAGGAATTGTCCAAGCGCAATATGATTATGACTTTCTGGTAGATAGTCTTAGAGACCTCATTGCCTTAAACCCTAATTTTGGTTCTTCTGCTATATGGATGTCTGGTAAAGATGCTTTTGGTATCAAGCATAGTTGTAGCGAGCCATGGTCACCGCCAGAAAGTCCATGGGTATACATTACCGGTGTAGTCCAATTCCAAGCTACTTGCCAGGTTATTCTTAATGCCCCAGTTGAGTAATGTAAACTAGATTTAGGAGGTCCCATGAAGGTTAAAAATGTAAGCAACTCTACACGCAGATGGTTAGACATCAGGAGAAGTGATAATAATCTCCCGTTAGAGCTTGCTCCTGGCGAAATGGCACCGATTGATCATTTAATAGGGTCTGACCCTTGGCTCCAACCGGTAGCTGATACTTTTACTACCCCAGAACCAGCCAAGGTGGTTACCCCTACGGTTACAACAGTACAACTTGAAACCCAGGAGGTTCAATAATTATGGCTGGTGCTGGAGCTGGTGTTGCTTATCCATCAGCGTTAACCCGAATTGGGCTAGCGCTTGAAACTACACGGGGAACTTTAGAAAGTGCTCCATCCTATATGGTTCCTGTTAAGGCACCGAAATATACCCCTGACCTAACAATGCTTGATGATGAGACCATACAAGGCTCAATGGTCAAGGTTTATGACGTTGTTCCAGGTCTGCAAATGTCAAAATACAGTTGGGATTCTTTTCCTTATCTGGACAGTTTTGGCCTTTTCCTCTTTGCGTTATGGGGAGGTCCTGACGTAGTAGGAACAGCACCAACAGCTACTACTTTGTCAAGTGCTGCTACTGCGGGAAGTTTTACTATTACGACTGCGACAGCCTTGGCAGCCGGAGATTGGATTACCCTTTCCGGTGGTGTAGGTAATCTCTATGAAGCGCATGAAGTCATCTCGGTTGCGACGGATACGGCTACCCTTAGAACTCCGTTGATCTCTAGTTATGCAAGCGGTACCGCTGTCAACGGCTTAACTACTCATACTACATCTGTTTTGAACACTGGAACCGGTCAACCTCCGTCAGCAAGTATTTGGGACTATGACGGTGAGGAATGGCGTACAGTCGCTGCTGCACAGCTCGATACCCTTTCCCTAAAGGGCAATGCTACAGGTTTGGTAACGTATGACTGCAGTTGGATGGGTAACCCTGCTAGTACAAATGCTGCTGCTCCGTCTACCAGTTATACTGATGCAGAAACACCTGCTCCTTGGAGTTTCTCATTCTACATCAATAACACCTTGATCTCTACACCTACGGAATGGAGCCTAGACTTAAAACGCAATGTCGACGCTATCCCAGCATTGACAGGTACACAAGAGTACTTTACCTATATGGCTAACCCGCTTGAGATTTCAGCCAAGATTACTTTTATTGAGCAAAGTAGCTCTCCATATCTAACTGACTTCTTAGGAGATTCCCGCTTTAGCTGGGGCTTCCAACTTTTTGATCTAGCGCATGGGAATGCTCTAAAATATCATTCCTCGTCTAGTGCCTATACCACAGGTGAGATCGACCGAGGCCAGGAATATGTCTCAATACCTTTAACCATCCAGCCTCTACCTAGTACACTGGATGCTAACAGTGGCGGTGGCACAAGTTCTGGCTATATGACACTGGCAAATAATGTTACTACAGCATATTGGAGCTAAAAAATGATAATTGATATTCCTGGTGGGCAAGCGACATTTAGAACAAAGGTAAAGAATGTTCGCCAACAAAGAGAGATTCTCTACACTGTTGCTCTTAATGATGATCTTCTAGGTGGGGATCAGGACCAGCTTACAGCTGTGCGTGTCAAAGCCGGTGTTGAAGCCAGAGATAAAATGGTCTTAGCCTTCTTGGAAAGTTGGACACTAGAAGACCCACTTCCAACTACTGTAGACGACTTGTTGGAGCTCTCACCGGATGTCTATGAGCCGTTAGCGTCAGCTGCCCAAGAGATTTATCAAAACGTCATGAACACCCTTATGAACTTTGGGAGCTCACCTGACCCAAAAGTAACTACCAACAGCTCCTCCGACTCAAGTGGCACCTCCAAGGACGAGCTGCCCGCAACGACACTAGCGTTAAATACTCAACCTTTGAACTCTACAACGAATATCGATTCCGAAAACTAATACCGATTTCGCATCAAGAGTTTTTAGATGAGCCATATGAGAACACGATCTGGTTTGTGCAATTTGCCAACATGGAGATTCAAATTGAAAATGAGGCGGTAGAGAAAGAAGTCGAAAAGGCAAAGGCAAAATAGATGGCATCTATAAAATTAAACCTCATCGCAAATGTAGATGCCACTGCCAAAGGGATTGACCAAGCCATTGCTTCTCTACCAGATCTTGCGGGCCAGATTGGTCGTTTAATCACTCGTAACTATATTCAACAAGCCAGGAAGCTCGCACCTATTGGTGAAGAGGGCAACTCTACTGACCCACCTGGCGAAATGGCTAAAAGTATTAGAGGTATTCATGTTAGCTCTGCTTCCCCTACTCGTTATAGCATGCGCGTTGGTGTATATGTTAACTTTGCACGACAGAGGTCGCTAGGTGGTCCTATTGTCCCCAAGACGGCACCCGAGCTAAAGTTTGTCAAGTTTGGCGTAATAATCAGAACCCAGCATGTTTGGCAAGAGCCCAACCCCTATCTGGATGAGGCTAAGGCTATTACGGAAGCTGCAGCTCCGGCTATCGCATCAGTACCACTGGCTATTTGGACGACGACTTTATCAGGTGGTAGATAATGCCTCCGGTTAGTATCCCACCTATCTCTATTGAGATTACAGCTGATCTCGACCAACTGGTAAAAGGCCTAGCTGAAGCAACCTCTATTATCAAGACATGGGCTAAAACGGTCCCGGATGTCAAGATTCCTTTTACTATAGACAGTAAGCTCTTTCTAGCTAGTGTGGCTGGATTACGCAAAACAACCAACTCATTGCCACCTATTCAGCTCCCAGTGGCAGCAAATCTAAAGTCCTTTTTGAGCAGCATGACTGCTCTGAAGGCTGCTAGCAAAGACATCCCTGCAATTAATATCCCTGTTCAACCTAGTCTAAAAACATTTCTAAAGGATATGGCGGGGTTAAAAGCCAGTGCTAGAGCAATCCCACCTGTTAAATTACCCGTAGGAATCAACAGAAAGACGTTTTGGGCAGAGATAGCTTTACTGCGTCAAGTCGTCCGAAGAATGCCTCCAATCAAGTTACCAGTTACGCTTAGCCTTACTAATGCGGTTAGCAGCGCTATTGCTGCAGCTGCTGCTAGTAAAGCTGCCGGAGCCGCGGCTAGTGGTGGAGGTAGTGGGACCCCATTGCCTATGCCTACCGGTGGTGGGAGTAGTGGCTTTGGTCTTGCAGCGATTTTAGCCATGATGAAAAGTGGAGGAAGTAAAGTTGGCGGGATGTTGGGCCAACTCCCAGGGATACTAGGCTTTGGTACTGGCAAAGGTGGAATGTTTGGTATAGGTGGGGCTTTACCACCTTTTGGCTCTCTGGGTAGTTTAGCTGGCTTTGGTGCTGAACATTTCGTGGGTACCGGTCTTGGTGTAGCAGGAAGCGCTGTAGGAGCCGGAGTAGGTGGCATGTTGCTGGGTGGTGGGCTAGCTAGTACCGCTGCTGTTGGTATGGGTACGGATATGGCTGGGATAGGCCAAGCTGCCGGTGATATTAAGAATGTGTATGCTGCCCAGACTCAACTTAATACAGCTATGCAACAGTACAACTACTTAGCGAAGCAGTATGGCCCAAGTTCAGCGATTGCCCAAAACGCTTTAACGAACCTTAGGCTAGCGCAAGCTAATCTTAATTCAGTTTTAGCTAGTTTTTCTCCTGTAGCTCGGAAAGCCGTGTTGTCTGCAGCTAATACAGCGCAACAGTTCCATACCTTGTTTGATAAACTAACAGGGCCAGCCGAAGCTGTTGGAGCACGCATTATTCAGATTGCTATGCAAACCGGTGAAAAGTTTTTGCCGACCATTGGGAAGTATGCCCTAATGAACATGAACATCATCAAAAAGCAAATGATGCCGTTCATGAACTGGTTACAGTCAAGCGCAACCACTACGTACAAACTTCCAGGCTTAGGGAAAACTACAGTCGGTACCGGAGGCCTAGGTATCTTTAAAAACTTAGAAGCTCTCTTTACAAAAGAACTTCCAAATGGCATCAAACTGCTTAGCAACTTATTCCAGATTTTTGCTAAAACGATGGATATAGCAGCGCAATATGGAGGTTCCTTTGTAAAGGTCCTAGTGAAGCTGACCAACCATATGAACAGCCCTAAATCAATGAAGGGCTGGGCAACCGAAATTGGAAAATTAATTGGGCTGTTTAAAACATGGATGCGCTTTTTTGGTGCGGTTATCCGGCTTGTCTATGAACTTTTCAAGCCAGCAGTAGGACTTGGACAAGCTTTTATCAAGGTACTAACGAAGATCATTAATGCTTTTGCAACTTGGGCTAAAACAAGTGGACACAACACCCTACATAGTTTCTTTAGCGCTCACTTTAAAGAGATGATTGATGGGGTTGGTAAAGGACTAGAGAAGTTGGTGCCATTTGCTGAAGGTGCGATTAGTGTCTTCCTTCGAGTCGCTACGGTTATGTCAACGGCAGCCTACTGGGTATTTAGATTGGCCGACGGTATCCTTGGCTTAATCAATAAAGTTCCTCATCTTTCTCAAATCATTGGTGGCCTTGTGATGGCACTCTTTCTTTGGAAGCGTGCCGGAGCCGGACTAGATGTAATTAATAAAGGGATTATTAAAGGATTAATAAAACTACGCCAATCTATTTTAAATGCTAAAAGTCTCATAAGCCGTATTGGAAGTGGGTTTAGTAATGCATTCGCCAGCTTTAAAAGTGGTGTAAGCAACACCATCCAAAACTTTAAAAACTTTGGCTCTAGCCTGCGTAGCTTTTTGAGTAACGGATTAAGTAATCTCAAAAGTGGCCTAAGCAATATGGTCAATGTTATTAAAACTAAACTCGGGATGGCCGCGGCTGAAGTAGAAACAAGTTCAGCCGAAAGTGATGTTGCAGTTGATGGTATGGGAGCAAGCGCTGTTGAAGCTAGTGGAGGTTTTGACCTCTTAGGCGCTGCTATGAGCGCTCTAGCAGTGGTGGCTATTATCGCTATCGTCTATGAGCTGATTAAGCATTTTGGTGTGTTACATGGTCTGTTAATCGCTGGTGCGGTTGCAGTAGGAGGGTTGACCATTGCTTTTATTGCTATGGATGCTGTTCCTATTGTCATGGTTATTGCTGGAGTCATCCTAGCTATTGCTGGGCTAGTAGCAGGGATTATCGAACTAGTCAAACACTGGAAAACAGTATGGCGTGACATAAAAATTGCTGCGGAAGTGGTTTGGAATGCCTTGAAAGCTTTCCTAGAGGCTGCCTGGAAAGGCATCGTTATTATGGCTAGGGCGATTTGGGATGACCTAAAAGTATTTCTTAGTGCTGTTTGGAAAGGGATTATAATCGTCGCTAAGGTAGTTTGGGCCTCTCTTAAAGCTTTCTTTGATGTGGTCTGGAAAGGAATTGTAATCGTCGCTAAGGCGATTTGGAATGGTTTGACAAGCTTCCTTAGTGGTGTATGGCAAGGGATTGTTCAGGTTGCTGAAACTATTTGGAATGCTCTATCCACTTTTCTAGGTGCTGTTTGGAATGGGGTTGTCAAGGTTGGTAAAACTATTTGGAATGCTCTCAAGGTTTTCCTAACTTCTGTATGGAATGGCACAGTAACCGTAGCTAGGACTATTTGGAACACTCTAAAGAAGTTCTTTATAGTCGTTTGGAATGCTATCCACCGAGGCGTAGTAGATATTAACCATATGCTCGCGCGTACCTTATCAGCTATTTGGCATGGGATTTTAGTTGTAGGTAAAACAATCTGGAATGGCTTGAAAAACTTCTTTGAGGCTATTTGGCATGGGATTTACCGAGCGGTAATGGATGTGAACAACTTTATCTCACGTGGCCTAGCTGCTGTTTGGCATCGAGTGGTCAGTGTCTTCCATACAATAGCGCATGCTATCGTGGCTATTTTTAAGACTATCGTTAGTGCGCTTACGAAAGCCGGATCATGGATGGTCCACGGATTTATAAACGGTATCAAGCACGCTTGGCATTCTGCCCAACATTTTATTAGTGGCATCGCTCACGACGTTCTCCATATCTTCAGTGATGTTTGGGGTTGGCTGTCTCCGTGGAAGACGATGGAGCAAGCCGGTAAAGACATGCTTGAGGGATTGAAAAAGGGTGCTAAAGCAGGTCAACCTGGGTTGATGTCCTCATTGGGTAGCATCGCTCATGGAGTCTTGCATGCTTTTAGTGATGTTTGGGGTTGGCTGTCTCCGTGGAAGACGATGGAGCAAGCCGGTAAAGACATGCTTGAGGGATTGAAAAAGGGTATGAAAAAAAGCCATACCCTAAATAGCACTATTAAAACTGTTGGGAACTCTGTTATCCTTCAAGTCAAAGACTGGCTTCCTCGCTTTACAACCGTCGGTGTTTCCCTCATTGCTTCCCTAAAAGATGGGCTACTAAAAGGCTCTAGCCAACTAAACACAATGTTTAAAAAACTCTTTACGACTGTCAAGGGCCTTATTATGGCGTTCTCACCCGAGCTGACTAGTATGGGTGTGATGCTTATGACGGCCCTAGCCCATGGCTTAGAACAAGGTTCTAACCTAATAGTCAAAGTGGTTCGGATGATGGAACAAGAAGTCGCCACATCCCTCAATATGATCAATAAAGAGCTAAACGCTACCACGACATCTGCTTATACCGCAGCTCGAACCGTTCCGGCTTCATCTGGCAACCAGAATAGCAATGGTATGGGCCAAGTGATTAATGCGACATTCCATATCCATGCGCCAAGTGGTAATGCTCATGATATTGCTGCTACTATTGGAAAGTCAGTAAACAAAACATTTGGTGAGGCCTTTAAGCAAGGGGTGTACAATGGTGGTGGGAGGAATATATGACGTTACCTGCTATTCCTAATTGTCTACATTGTGGGGCCCCGTTACAGTGGACTGCTTTAGCGCCAGATGTTACCCCATGGGTATGTTTGATCTGCCATCACGGCTATTGGCACAGTGAGGTTACCGCTGAAAGTCGTCAAGCTTATAACCCCGCCATAAAATATTGGGAACCGGACTACCAACCGGTTCTACATCAGGCTATCGACCAAGAACGCACTCATGCCGTGATGCGTGGTAGTTCGTTACGGCCTGATCAAATTGGATTAGTGCCACCTAATTTTACCCTTGCTCAAGGGAGTCCTGCAACGGCTTCTGAAAGTTGGAATCAAATGGTTTCTTGGCATAATAATCGTTTCTCCAAAGCTCAAGGGAGTCCTGCAACGGCTTCTGAAAGTTGGAATCAACTAACTCAAGGGAAGCAAGGATAGAAGATGCTCTTAGGTGTCAACGGGACAGCCACCCCTCTCCCATTAGCCCCAGTTCTAAGTTATCCTCCGCCAGCTACCTCAATGGAGCTAGCGAACTCTGTGACGTTTAGTTGGGTATACAACTCTAATAATACAACAGCGGTAATGACAGGCTACGCTTTCCAGCGTATCAACACAGCGACAAATGTAATACAATACTGGTCAGCGTCGTCTCAAACCTGGCAAAGCACTAAAGTTTGGAACTCCATTACAGGCACACCTATTGGACCTGGCCAAACTTTTAATTTGACCTTCCCTGCTGGTTTTTGGTCAGATGGAGTCACGTACACGTGGACGGCAGCGGTTCAAAATAGTAATGGTTATAGTCCTTTTGCGGTTCCTTATACCGTGACTGGTGTGGCGACACCATTAGTTACAATCGTTGCTCCGAGTGGCTTTGTGGCTACAGCTACACCTGTCATAAACTGGACAGTCACAACTACTGATGGTTCTACGCAAGTCAACTATCGGGTGATTATCTATACCTCTACGGTGGTGCATGGGGCCAACTTTGTGATTGGTAGTAGCCCAAGCGTGTATGATACCGGTGTTGTGGCCGGACCGGCCAATACACTCCAACTAGAAACCATTCCGGTTTATCTTCCAACAAACATGACCTATTACGTCTATATACAGGTCACAGTCAGCTCGCAAGCTATTTCCGCATGGACCGTAGCTACTTTTACAGTCAACTACACACCCCCTAATCCCCCGTCAATGGGGCTAGAAACAGGTAATGACCCTAACACTGGGTATCCCCTTTTGAATGTACTTGTAAGCTCACGAGACAATATATTAAGTGCTTTAGATGCTACTCCTGTAGGGCCGTTTGTGGGTGGGAACCCCAGTTGGGCAGCTATAAATAGTGAGTCCCAATTACTGTATCCAAGCGCTGATAACTATCAAATGATGCTTTCGCCATATCAAAGTGCGTATGAGTCTTTAGTTACGAGTCTTAGCCCACAAGGCTTTTGGAAATGCGACGATAGCGCATCCACAAATGAACTAGTCGATTCGTCTGGGAATGGCTATACTCTTACGCCATCTATTGCGTCTGGTGGCTCTATTACCTATCAGGTGGCGTCTAGCCCGGTAACAGACGGTACAGATGCAGTATCTGTCCAAGTGGCAAATGCGGGGTTTATAAATAGCACATTAGCACTTCCCACTACCGCGGTCACATTAGCGGGTTGGGTAAATATTCCTAGTGTCCCCACAGTGGATGCTGGGCTGTTTGGGTGGAGAATGAACCCGAATGTAGGGTCTACTGATGCCAACTGCTATATCCTGATCGATACAGGTAGCGGTGCTCTAGAGTTTCGGCTAGCTACTGTAAATGTGACTATTACCCTTAACCCCATGATGATCTATGGGCAATGGACTCATTTAGCCATGACCTACAACGGTAGTGAAGTCGTAGTTTACATCAATGGGGTGGCTCAACAATCCGCGGCAGCCACAGGAGATTTGGTTGCTTATTCCGGCTTTGGCGTAGGGGCGCTCTACACCAGCAGTGGCGTCCAGTATTACACTCAACACGCTAGTATCTCTGAAGTCGCTTTTTGGGATACAGCACTCACCGCTACCCAGATTGCAGACCTAGCCAATGCCGGTATTACATTACAAGCTGACACAGCTCCTTCCCCATCGGTTCCTTTTTTTGGCCAAGAGTATTTCCTTTATACAGCAATGGCAAGTTTCCAATCTACCAATCTACCTGGACAAGCTCAAGTAGGCATTATTTGGTATAACGGCGCATACGCTGCATTAGGGCCTGCTACTTTTGGGAACCCAGTCACTACCCTATCAACTGGACTCACACAAGCGACCTATGAAGCGCAAGTGCCAGCTGATGCGACATATGCAGCTTTAGTTGTGCAGATCGCAGCGACATCTCCGCACTACATCCTTAGTCCTGGTATTATGCCAGGGAATGCCCCTTGGGGCCCAGGTGGGCTAGTTCCTATCGAACAATGCGTCATCACCCGCTCCGATGGGTTATACGTACGTGGTGCCTCACAAAACAACCCACTCGCATTTTATAACTCACAATCATCTATCCATACTGGCGAGCTAATTGTATCTGATTATGAATGTGTGCCTACCGTTAGTTACACCTACACAGCTGTTACTATCGCTGTGCTTGGGGTAAATCAAGTCTTAATATCTGCCCCCAGTGTAGTTAGTCCAGCATTAGAAGTCCAAACTACCTCATGGTGGGAGGTTGACCCTAATAATACACCAAGTGCCGTGAATGGCCAGTTTATTAGCTGGAACCCAGTAAATGTGGAGCAGCTGTCTCCGCATATGGTCACGGGTCAGCCGGTCCTAAATATGGTAGCAAATGTTGTTATGAACCAAGACTTTAATGGTACGGTCGAGCTTTTTAATCAAACTGATTATGTAAACTTCCAAGCATTACTTACAAGCCAAAAAGTGCTCTTTATCCAAAGTCCTTGGGGTACAACAGATAGTGGCTATTTCCGTATTGGCCCAGAACCAGGCGGTATGACTAGTGGTAATGGCACAACAAACAAAAGCACAACTTTATTACCCTCAAACGTTCAAGGAGCACACAGAACAGTGGCGATTACTGCTGTAGCACAAGTAAGGCCTCCGGTATGAGTAACGCTAACTTTATTGATGCGTTACGTTATGGCGACACGCTTATGGCAGCGCGTTTTAGAGTCTATAAAAACGGTGTCCCTTATGGGCCCGTACAAAGCGCTGCAATGTCAACCGGTTCGATTACCGTAGATCGCACAGCCGAGTTTCGACGTAGTGGGTCAATCAACTTAGAAGTTATTCCGCCGCAACCTGGCAAACCACTTCCTCTATACTTCCCATTAAGCCCGACTTCTCTCATCAACCCCTTTGGGACAGAGCTCCTAATAGAAGTCGGCATTGCCACTCCCGACGCTGTGGCAGGTAATGGTGGGAGTATCCCAGATAGTCAATATCAGTCGTTAGGGCTCTTTAGGATTGTAGAAACCCAGATAGACGACCAAGTCTCTGACTGTGTAGTCACACTTACCCTAAATGATCGGGGTTATACTCTTGCGCAAAGAACTCTCCAAACACCTTATGATTTTCCAGCGACACCTAGTAAGTTGTTTACCACCGAAATCCAAACATTCCTCAATAAGGTTTGGCAGCAAGACCCGAATATGGCTCCCTTGGTCTACAATATTACCCCTAATAATATCAAGGTCCCTCAAGCTTCCTTTAACCAAGGAGCTGACCCGTTTGCGAGCGCACAACAAATAGCGCAATCAGTCGGTTATGAGTTATTCTTTGACCCGATGGGTGTTTTAGTAGCTAGACCTATACCAAACCCGCTTACGCAACCTGTGACGTGGAATTACACAGATTCCCCTACGGCTATTTATTCAAATACCGGTACTGGCTCAAATGCCTTAAACCAGTCTCCCTATTCCACAGCGGTTGAGGAACAGCTAACGATGACCTCGCAAGGTATTTATAATATGGTGGTTATTCAAGGGACAGGAACCGCTAATGCTACGTCTTATAATGGCCCAGGTGGCACAGCTAGTGGCACACCTACGCTAGCGGTAGCAGCTGATAATAACCCAAATAGCCCTACGTATGTCAAGGGTGGGTTAGGGACTATCCCTAATTTTGACTCATCTAGCCTAATCACGTCCGCAGGAGCACAGTCTTTGGCTAACAGCGAACTACAGATTTCGCTTAGTTCTGCTTGGACAGCCACTTTGACGGTTCCGGCTATCCCCCAGCTAGACGTCGATGATGTTATAACCATTACAAGACCTCGTATCGGGCTAGTGAATGCTAAGGTCGTGGTAGACACTATTACACACGGACTTAGCTATGCAGACATGACGCAAGTGACCGGCCGGATACTCACTAATGATTGGGTACCTGGTAGTTTAGAGCCAGAGGGAGGTATCTAATGTCTATCCCCACAGCAGTCGCACATCACGGCCGACTGATACAAAATGCTATTGCTCACAAGCAAAGCCACCCATTAGGCAACTATGAGCACACACCCTATCAATGGGGTGTAGTTGATGCCATCAATCCTGGCCCACCTCCAAGCGTCAACGTTTATTTAGATGGCAGTCAAATGTTTAATGACCCGGGCCAGATTACACAAAACATCAGGTACCTAGATACTTATCATCCTACGGTCGGAGACGTCGTTGTGGTTTGCCGTAATACCGGTAAGTCATCGTCTGATCGCTGGGTGATGGGCAAACTTAGCGGGTCTACTACACCATCACCGGTCATTTTAGAGAACTTAGTTAGTGGGCAATATGTAGCCGGTCCTAACGGTTTATGGGGTGGGTCTGGTACGCCTGGAACAGCTTTAGGACAAGATGGGGACTTTTATTTCAACTCCACAGGTACCACAGGCAATAGAATATTCATAAAGCAATCCGGCGCATGGATTGCGTTGATATAGAAAGAAGTAAATATGAGTGACATTTCGAGTCCAGGTCTTCCTTATGCAGGTCTATGGGGGCCAGCTGTTATTGTGGATTCAGGTGGTTCCCCTGTTACTAATACCGCTTTTAGTATTTACACAGGCACCTCGACGTCCTTGGCTACGTTGTATACAGATCAGACTAAAGCTAATAATGCAGCTAACCCTAGTACCACTGACGCCTATGGGAATGCCTTGTTTTATGCAGCCCCTGGTCTCTACACGCTATCCATCAATGTAAACGGTGTTGTAACTACATATGCCATAACTGTACAGCCTTGGTTCCCAGATGCCGTGTGGAATAATTATAGCGTCACAGTGTCGAGCACTCTCAATTCAGGAGACGCAGTCTATGTCAACGGAAGCGCTGCGGTTACGATTACTCTTCCCACTACAGCCGTAGGTGCGCGAGCCAAGATCGTCAATATCGGAACACAGGGCGTTGGTGTATCTGCTCAATCAGGGACTATTGAAGGACCAGGTGTAAAAGCAAATGGCGGTCTTACCCTTAATACACCTAATAGTTTTGCGGAGCTTACCTGCGATGGCAGTAACTGGCATATCATAGGGGGTGCTCTCGATACTGGTTGGTACTCAGTTACCTACGAAAATAGTTATACGGGTAATGCGGAACAACGCCAAATCGGACGACAATATTTTCTACAGGGATCGGTAAATGCTAATAGTGGAGTTTCTAGTCCAGTAGCTGCGTTTTACGTGCGGCAGCCTAATGTCGCTATAGTAGTTCCTCTACTTACAGGAGCTGGAACCTTTGGCTATGGAGGGATCTCTAGTGGGAATTTTACCCCTAATACACCTACAGTAGGGCAAAGTTTTAATGTCGATGGTATCACTTACCTGATAGACTAAAGTATTCTACTCACCAGCAACAAACAATGTAAACTTAATAAAGGAGGTAAGTTATGACAACAAAGACAATAACCCCACAGACGACATCTTTTGGTTTGTGGCTAGCGACATTTGGGACCGGCTTGGCTGGTTTTATTCAAGCTATTGTTTCACCGACATCTACTGTGCATGATGCGATTTTTGGTGGTGGCGGGGCAGCAGTAGCATTGTTTTCAACGTTAATCAAACTTTGGCATGACAAAGGGCTTAGTATCGCCACCCTGCAAGCTGGCGCCCATGATGTCGCCGAAGAGTGGCCAACGATTAAAACTGATGTTGAGAAGGTGATTAGTTTCGTCGAAAATGACATTCCTGGCGTAAAGGGTACCTTGACGGATATTGGGCAACGTCTTTCTGCCTTAGAAGCTAAAGCCGGTGTGCCTATCGCTGACGTAGAAAACGCATTAAGGAAGTTGCTCAATACAGATCAAACGGCAACTCCCACTTCGGTTGGTATCACGACTACACCTACTCAAGGAAAATGAGTAGCGATTCCAACCTACGCATTGCGTGGGCCCAAGATCAACTAGAAAGTTTAAAAGTTCCCATAACGGTGAATAATATGATCACCCTCTTAGCATGGTCTTATGCGGAGGGTGGTTGGTTTTCCAACAACGCGGAATACAATCCGCTTGATACCACCCAACAAGAGCCAGCAGACCACCCCATCAATAGTGTTGGGGTAGAAGCCTATATTAGTCTAGCTACCGGTGTAAAAGCGATTACTACCACACTAGAGAATGGCTATTACAATAGTATTATGGCTGGCTTTAAAACTAGCCTTTCCCCAGCTGCTATGGCTATCTTAGTAGGCCGATCCCCATGGGGTACTAGCGGTACCCTGATGAGTGAGTGTGTAGGTCGAGCAAGTGAGGCATTGATTGTCGCTCACTGGTATCCTCCCACGGTAAAGCCTCTTAAGAAAAAGGTTACTACCCCTGTAGCCTTACCACAATTACCTAAAGGGATTCTACCTATTGATGCCCTAAAAGAGACCAACTTGGTGCCCGTGAAAAACAGCTTTCAGCTAAAAGTAGCTAAAGCTAATGGTTGGCACCTATGGTATTGGGAAGAGGCTCATTTCCACCCTTATTTACATCCATTCAAAAAGCCAGTTAGTCTTTTTGTTAATAAGAATTGGCACAAAAAGGCATGACATCGACAGCAATTGAGGCAGCTGCTTCTGTTTTTGGCGCATCTGTGTTATTATTAGGGTTAATATGGCGACCTTTAATGGACCGCCATGATAAGAAGGAGGCAGATGAAGTGCTTTTGCATGGAAGTAAGCCACTACCAGGTATTGCTGCTATCGCACCTTTAGGCGAACGGCTCCATCACGTTGAAACAACGCTCGAAGCTTTATCTCAACAAGTACAGCTGGCATCGGGTAAAATAGATGATATAAGTGGACAACTAGAGGTTATCATCAAAGAGTTCAAGCCAAATGGCGGGAACTCAATGCGAGACCGGATAGACAGCTTAGGTGAACAATTCCCTTCCTCAAAAGTGAGCGAAGGCACATCGAGAAAGGCAGTAGAAAATGACAATAGGAATACAAGCAGGCAAGCCGTATCAAATACTACTACAAGGAAGCGACGCCTCCCACAGTAATTTAGCGTTCCCCACAGACACTACGTTCACGTGGGAATGCCAACTAACCACCCCAGGAAGCGTAGGGCATTTAGAAGTCGCACCTGATACATTGAGCGCTACGCTAACTCTAGATGCAGGGCAAGCTGAAGTCACAGTCACAGCTACCATCCCAGGTGGGAATGTCTTGACCGCATCAGAATGGTATGTTGCAGAGGGTGTTGTGGTACCTACAGCGCTAACGTTGGTAACTCCTGACGTCGCAGGTGAGACAGTAACCACAGAACCGGCTGCTAGCCCCACGGTCGGTTAGAGAGTAGTACCTCTTGATTTATCAGTGTTTGAGAAGTTTCAGTATCAATCCTAAATAAGTTAAGAGATTTACTGTAAACTGGATACTGACTACACACGGCAACATAGGGTTCATTGGTTGGAAGTAACACCACCCAGTGAACCCTATGATTATTTAAGGTAGCTATTACCTGGTGGAGCCAGAGCGTGGGTGAGAGCTTTTGTTCCGACGCGGGTTGGTCGCTTGTTCCCATTCCTTGATGAGCTGTTGTGATCGTTGTTTTCGCTTCCACGCTAAGGCTCGTTCGTGTTTGGTTGGGAACATAGAACGCCTCATACCCCGTAAGGTCCATAAAGCAAAACGCATTGGGCTTAATCCTTTCCTTCGTAATATCTTTCGTGAGCTGGACATTCCTTAATCGGCTATGAAACCACATCACACGTTCTTTAAAGCTTTTCACTGATGGCAAAACTCCATCATGTAGCAATTTAAAATATATCCGTCGAGTCCCACGAAACGTGTAGTTTTGGCGCAGATAAGTTTTAGGTTTGGGCCCACTATTTAGGAAGACCTGGTACAGAGAAACTACTTGGTTAGGGTTAGATTGTAAAGCTTTCCATATCTCCCAGTCAGCGAGGTAATAAGTACTCAACATAGCTGGGGCTTGGGGCCATAGAGATAAGCCAAATCCGTTTGTA
>JAEHJW020005348.1_pt1 | contig 29197 bp, 38 predicted proteins | sample 9271431 | NCBI WGS metagenome assembly JAEHJW02 | reverse complement strand
GTTTCTGGATGAGTTCCATGGGCGATACGAGAAATGCGGTAAGTGCCACGGTCATGGGCTTATCGCAGGCAGGGACTCGGATGGAAAAATCCAGAAATCGCGAAATTACTCTGCTCCTGATCTCGCGCCTTTCGTCTCGAATGAATCCAGATACGCGGCCTCTGCAAATGAGGGGAGCGATGTCTGATGGTTGCTTATGTCCTGCATGCAGGACATTTCCTCACCCGAAATACACCGAGGCATGGCGTCTCGAATGCGAGGCGCGAAGCATGCTGAAAATGAACCGTCAGTCGAGGAATGATTACATCGATGCCGTCTTGAAAAGGCGCGGCCCTCAGTCTGCCGATCGTCTGAAGGATGAATTTCTGAGGATATGGGAAGCGAGATGATCGAACTCAAATTGCCCTGGCCAGTCTCCGCGAATCGCTACTGGAGATCCTTCGTCCCGAAAGGACACAGGCGTGCAATCGTGGTGCTGTCTGATGAGGCGAAGCTGTACAAGCGCCAGGTGAGTGAAATTGCCATGGTTTCAGGGATGGGCGAATGCCTCGAAGGCCGGGTTCTGGTTGAAGTGAAACTCTATCCAGCGTTGCCGCAGGATGCCGCCAGGAGAATGCGAAAACTCGGGGAGGGATGGGATGACACGGTGCGCTCGATCGATCTCGACAACGCGCTGAAGGTCACCATCGACGCGCTCAAAGGAATCGCATACCACGATGACAACCAGGTGTGGAAGCTCTCGGCCCAGCGCATGGAGCCCATCGGGGAGGCTTGCGCAGTCGTGACAATCTCGAAGATTGAACGCGAGCACCTGCAGGCTGATTTGTGGGGGAATGCAGCATGAATTTCCGCAGCCCCCTTGCAAGGCTCATTCCTTCGAGCATGGACACCGAGAAAATCAAGCGTGACGGCTATCACCTCGACGGCATCCTCGTTGTGCCACTTGACGACGACAGGCTCGAATGGACGGATATACAGGAATTGAAGCGCATCGGAGACAAACTTTACGGGAGGAAAAAAGGTGAACATTGAGCACAAGATTCGGGAATTTCTAAGGACGCAAGATGATCCTGTCACCGTTCAGCAGATAGGCGAGGCAATCGGACATGACGAATCAAGTTCGGTGGGTGTCTTGTTGTACAAAATGGCGAACCACAACCAGGGCGTAGGCCGCAAGAAGATCAAGGAAGGGAAACGCCTGGTGTACGGGTACTTCTCAACCGACAAGGACGCTCCGGCGACTACAAGAACAACGGAAACGCTGAATCTGGGCTCGAAGCCGGTCGAAAAACAGGAAGTAAAGCAGATTGCAGAAGTCGCGCCCGAGCCGAAATACATTCATCAGGTGATACCAGAGATCAAACATACGCCAGAACCTGCGCCAGACTATCCAGGAGCGCACAAGCCAAAGAAATTCTACGTCATGGGCCACGACGATTACCCGTCGCTCGATGATGCGGTAGCCGCTGCACGCGACATTGCGGTGAGGAATCCAGGTGAAACAATCGAGGTGTGGGAAACGGCGATGATTCACCGATTCAGGGCCAAGGTCGAAGTCGAAGAGGTTTCCTGATGGTCGAAGACTCGCCGCTGTTCAAATCTGCGCATTCCGCGCTACTCTTCGCGTTTCACTACTCAGGGCAGCAGTCACCGAAGACCGCCATGGGAATCCTGATGAAAGGATCTCCGCTCGGGAAAGGGAAAGGGCTTTCTGGTTTGGACGGTGCCGCGCAGGCGGGGATGATCCTTTTCGAGTTCGACAAGCTCGATAAGTATCAGCGCCTGGTGCTGCTGATACGCTTCGGCGATGTTCGCCATACTTGCCATTGCTGCGGTCAGCTCGCGCCATCCGACGAGTGGCTCGAGGCGGTCGATGCGCTTTCTTGGGCCATGGGTCTTGAAGGCTACCCACGGATCGTCAGGCACGCCATGATCGAGCGGGCGGTCTGCCGAAAGAAATGGGATGCGAAGCGGCTATCTGAGGAGCATGGGATTTCTGATCGCACGCTGCGCCACCAGATCAAGGACATCAAGGATCGAGTTTCAAAGCTCGAATCGAAGGGGTTGAATGCGCTTTATGACCTCCTTCGGGGAAACGGGGTCTGTGGCGATGAAATCGAATGAGATGATTTGCGATAGTTTGAGATAGTTTGCAAAAATTTGTTGACATTTGCCAAAATTCGGCAAAAAATGTGAAATATCGATACACGTCAAAGCCTCGCCCAGGAAACTGCGCGGGGTTTTTTCATTTTCCGACTCGCGTTGTTTTACTCCTCCGACCGCAGCCCGATGTCTCATCGAGATAGCCGGAATCGGGTAATCACCCAAAGGAATCACCATGGCGCTCACTGACAAGCAGCGCCGCTTCGCGGAAGAATACCTCGTCGACTTGAATGGTACGCAAGCGGCGATCAGGGCTGGATACAGCAAGAAAACCGCCAAATTTATTGCATCCCAGCTGCTTCATAGCGAGGAAGTCCATCAATATCTGGTTCAGCGCCGAGAAGAGATCGCCAAGAACACTGACATCACCCCGGAAAAAGTTCTTCGCTTGTGGTGGGAGCAGGCAAATGTCGACATCAACGAGATCGTCGAATATCGGCGTGAAAATTGCCGTCATTGCTGGGGCATTGATCACCAATACCAATGGACTGAAGGTCAATTCAAAGAGGCTCAGGAAAGGGCTGCGCAGCAAAACAGAAAGCCCCCAGAATGCGCCGGAGGATTCGGATTTGTGCAAACCAGGGCCCCCCATCCTGACTGCCCAGAATGCGGTGGAGAAGGTCACGGATACCTCCACATCAAGGATTCGAGAAAGCTGAAAGGCGCGGCTCGGCGGCTCTATAACGGAGTCCAGATCGGCAAGGATGGCACGAAGGTCTTGATGCTCGATCGAGACAAGGCGCTTGAAAATGTCGCACGTCACCTCGGCATGTTCGTCGAAAGGAAGGAAATCACCGGAAAGAATGGCGCGCCAATCCAACATCAGGCGATGCCGATAGACCTGTCCGCATTGACCGATGAAGAACTCTCAGCCCTCGAAGCTATCCATTGCAAGCTTGCCGGAGCTGGAGGCAATCCGGGCTGAGAAGGCCAGAAGAAGCCTCGCCGAGTTCATCCGGCAAGGATGGGCGATCCTTGAACCTGAGACGAAGTATCGACATGGCTGGCACGTTGACGCAATAGCCGAACATCTGGAGGCGGTCAGCCGTGGAGAGATTCGGAAGCTGTTGATCAACGTTCCGCCTGGTCACATGAAAAGCCTGGCGGTCTGTGTTTTCTGGCCTGCATGGCACTGGATCGACAAACCACACTGGAGATGGCTGTTCGGTAGCTACTCTTCGCATCTTTCTGTCCGAGACGGAAACAAGATGCGCGCGCTGATCAACAGTCCATGGTATCAGCGATATTTCGGTGGTCGGTTTTCCATGACGAAGGAAACCGAGCCATACATCGCAAACGACAAATCCGGTTTCAGGGTAAACACTTCAGTCGGAGGCGTCGGAACCGGTGAGCGCGTTCACACCGTCGTCAACGACGACCTGATCAGGGCGAATGATGCCGATTCTCCAGCGATGCGAAAGCAGGCGCTGGATCACATGCGCGCGATGTCCACCCGGGGCGTCGACTCGGATGTATTCAGCCAGGTCCTGATCATGCAGCGGGTGCATGAAGATGATCCCGCTGGATGGGCGCTCGAACAAGGTGGGTGGGATGCGCTGATTCTGCCGGCCGAGTTCGATCCGGCCCGCAAGTGCGTCACAAGCATTGGTTTCAAAGATCCCCGCAAGGATGATGGAGATCTCCTCTGGCCGGAAATGTTCGACGCGGACGCCGTAAGCGACCTGAAAAAAGCGCTCGGCAGTTACGATGCGGCTGCGCAGTTGCAGCAGCTTCCAGCGCCCCCAGGTGGCGCGCTGTTCAAACCGAACATGATCGGCGTGATCGATGCGCTGCCGGTAGGCTGCAGGTGGGCTCGAGGATGGGATCTGGCGGCAACAATACCGGAACCCGGAAAAAAGCCGGACTGGACCGTTGGGCTTCTGCTCGGAAGAGCTCCAGACGGTCGTTTTATTGTCGCGGACATCAGGCGCGATCAATTATCACCGCACGGCGTAGAGCAGCTCATCATCCTTACCGCCCAGGCCGACGGATCGAATGTTCCGATCAGCGGGCCACAGGATCCGGGTCAAGCAGGAAAATCACAGGCATTCTCGTTCATTCAGATGCTTGCGGGATGGGATGTGGAATTCACCCTAGAATCCGGGAGCAAGGTTGCAAGAGCAAAGCCTGTGGCCGCACAAATGGAAGCGGGTAATGTTTTCATGCTTCGCGGGGATTGGAACAAGGATTTCGTGGATGAGCTGAAGTCCTTCCCATTCGGCTCCTTTGACGACCAGGTGGACGCCCTCAGTCGCGCTTTTCATCGACTCCTTCAAGAGACAGGACTGGTATTTGGCTAATGGGAATAATCAGCAATATTAAGCTCTGGGCAGCGCGTCGGCGCTTCAATCCTGAGCGCGAATCCCTGGCATACCCGAAACTCGTCGGGCTGATGGGGCAGAACAGGACGCTTGGCACCCCGAAACCGACGCCAACGAACCTGCGCTATTTCTCGAGAACGGTTTACGCCAGGCGCGCTATCAACACGATCAAGAATCCGATTGCCGGGCTTAAGTGGGAAATAGTGCTGGATGGTGTGAAAGGAAAGAGCGCGGAGCGCCAGGCAGAAGCGATATTCATGTGCCTCGCAAGGCCGAATAACGGTGATAGCTGGCGTTCGTTGGTTGAGCAGTTCATTGAAGACGCTCTGGTCAACGGGGCTGGTGTTCTCGAGCAGGCGCAATCGGCCGACGAGAAGCGCCCTCTTTGGATGTGGGCTGTTGACTCCACAACGATTCGGCCAGTCGTCAAGTGGGACGGAAACCCTCAGTCCATCAGGTTCTTGCAGGCGAATGGCTACACTGGCGGATCAATTCTGTCAGATCTGAATGCCGCGAAGTTGAAGGCTGAGGACATTGTCTACATGCGGATGAATCCATCAACGGAATCTCCGTATGGTTACGGTCCACTTGAAATTGCCTATGACTCAATCAGCAGGCAGCTTGGGGTTGGAAGATACGCCGCGGCCGTTGCCAGCAATGCACAGCCAGCCAATATGCTGTTTCTGGGTGAAGCCACAAATGAACAAGTCCTGGCGTTCCGGAACTACTGGCGCAATGAGGTCGAAGGGCAGGGGCAAACCCCAATTTTCGGCAACAAGACGAAGGCTGAAGTATTCAAGCTGCACTCTGGCGGGGATGAGGCACTTTACCTGAAGTGGCAGGAATTCCTTATTCGCGAGATTGCGACCGCGTTCGACATAAGCCCGCAGAATCTCAGCATCGAGCGCGATGTGAACCGCAACACATCTGAAGTTGCCGAGGACCGGGACTGGGATCAGGCAATCATCCCCATGGCGACGTTGATCGAGCAGCACATTAACCAGGATGTCATCCGCGGAAGGCTTGGAATTCCGTATCTGAAATTCCAGTTTGTCGGTCTCGATAGAGAGGATGAAAAAGCGAATTGCGACATCCTGACGAAGTATTACCAGAACAACGTCATCACCCCAGCCCAGATCTGCGAGAGACTTGGGTGGGAGGCACCTGATTCGGAATGGTCAGACATGACCTATGCCGATGTTCAAGTCGCCATCAAGGCCGCTCAGGGGGCCAAGCAAGTCGATGACCCTGAACTTTTCCAACAGAATGGAGGTAATGATGCCACCGCTTGACCAACACACGATTGAAGTTCCGGATGGAGCAAGTCCGGCCAGAACCGATAGAACCCTCATCGGATCTGTCCCGAATGTCGCGAATGTTGCCGGAGGAGCCGCCGGGGCTTCGGTGACGACAGCAGTCGCGATGGAAAACCTGCCGGCGAATTATTCGGTGCATATCACGCCCGATCAGGACGCGGTCCCCTATGTGACCAACAAGACGAGCTCCGGCTTCAATGTGGTGCTCAATCCACGCTTGGCAGCGAATACGCTGGGCGCTGGAACTTTCGACGTTCTCGTGGTGGCTTGATCATGGCGACCGTCAAAGGAACAGCAGGAGCGTCGGACGCTCAAAAACACGCGCAAGAGTCCGACAATACCGTCGGTGATATCCATGCGGCAATCCAGAAGGCAAAGAGAACCGCTCAAGGTGCAGCCCATGGCGCGCTGTTCCGCCTCGAGACAGCCCTTGCCGACTTCAAACATTGCGCCAGGACCGTCGAAGAGCATCTCGGTGAGGATTTTTGCGACATCCTCACGAAGATCGAGTCGCTGTAAAGGAGAGACGCGATGCCTTTGACCAAGGAACAGCGGGATGCACTTCCGGACTCTGAATTCGCAGTTCCAGGAAAACGCGCCCTTCCGATTCATGACAAAGATCATGTACGCATGGCGTGGTCGATGCTGGATCACACGAAAGATCTCACGGATTCGGAGAAATCCGAGGCAAAGCGCAGGATACTGAAGAAGGCGGAATCCCTGGGAATGGATACTTCGGGATGGGGTGCTCACCAGGGCGCACGCCTGGAAATGCAGCCATCCGGGGAAAATGACGGCGGAAAGATTCAAGCCTTTCATTTCGAGGCCATGAGCCTCGAGGTTCCGGAGGTCAAGGATCATCCGAACAGGTCACCTTTCTCCGGCATTCTGACTCGCATCGACGAGCCCAGCGACAATCCTGTTGGAGGGGCGAATGGGAAGCGGGTTCTGATTCCCAAGGCTGTAGCAGAAGCTGCACTTGCTTCTCTTCTCGGGATGGGCGTCGACTACAAGCCATCGCTGGATGGTCACGACGCACAGAACAAGATCGGCGTCATCACCGAGGCCACTATCGAAGGTGACGCTATTCACATCAAAGGATTTTTGTACGGTTCGGATTTTCCGGCCGCCGTCAGCGAGATTCGGAAGCAAAAGCGGAAACTGGGCTTCAGCTATGAAGCGCAAGCAGCGGTTGCAGACTGGAAAGCTGACCCGGTCGAGGTTACGACGTGCATATTCACTGGCGCCGCAATCCTGAAGAAGGACAAGGCCGCCTACACTTCAACATCACTCGAGGCTTACGCCTCTTCATTGGAGATTGAAAAAATGGATATCAAGGAATTGCTGGAAGCCGTAAAAGCGGCCGTAAAGGAAGAGACCGCTGGACTGGTCAAGGATGTGGCTGAACTCAAGGCAAGCAACGGCAAGATCGAAGCGGCCAGCGTGCTGAGCAAGGTCAAGAAGCATGCGGACGCCATCAGGGCTGCAGCAGATGGCATGGAAGCCGAAGGTATGGGTGGGCACGATCGCCGCGGTCATGTTGCCGTGTTGCGCCGCATGGCCGACAAGATGCAAGCAGAGGCCGTCATGGGCAAGCTCCCGCATATCTGGAATGACCATGACTGGCTGGATGCAGCCGCTGCCGAACTGAAGTCCCAGGTCGACGAGCTCACGAAGGAGAACACCGAGCTGAAGGCAAAGGGATTCTCTGCCGCTGCCGCTCCGACCAAGCCGACGGATGAAGCGCAGGCTGCAACAAAAGCAGCGCTTTCCGCAGAGGCCGATTCCGTCGACTACACGAAGCTCGACGCCCAGATGGTCGAAAAAGGCGCATCGATTCACCAGCGTCTTATCGCCATCACCCTCGGGAAAATGGGCGCCGGCGAAACCAAACACTGATCCGCCCCAATTCACCAGCCTTCAGAAGCCGCTTTCGAGCGGCTTTTTTCATTTCAGCGAAAGGAATTTCAAATGAAAGATGCACAAATGATGAGCCTCCAGGCCGCTGCCGATTATCTCGGTACCGGAGCAATCGAGGTCAACGAATACGAGCCTGTCATCACCGATCTGGTGCGCCGCAGCTCAGTTGCACTGCAGCGCCTGAAAGCCGTTCCTGCAACCGGTCAGCCGCACAGGTATTTCGATCAGACGGCAGTTGCAACCGCGACGTTCACGACCACGGGCGGCCAGGGAAGCGCAGCAATTTCCGCAACTGCAAGCGGCCCGACCCGTACCGAGAAATCGGCATTCGTCAAGGCTGTCGTCGCGCAATCCAATATCGGCCTCTTCGACAAGATGGTGACCCAACAGCAGAAGAAGTTCGCATCCGTCATCGCCAAGGATATCGAGGATATCATCAGCGGTATCAACCGCCTCGAAGCCTCGAACATCTGGAACGGCAGCGACACGAGTCTCACGACGCCGACCACGAACGAGTTCGTCGGGCTTTTGACCCAGATCGGCACTCTTCAGTACACGGTCGCCCCTGGCTCCTCGATCATCGATTCGTTGAAGTCTGCGGTTGCCGATATGGTGGGCTCGCCAGATTTCGACGTGAAGCCCTCGGCGATCTATGTCAACCCGATCCTGGGCGACTACATCGACCGCGAAGCCAAGGCTGGCCAGATTTTCCTCGATGACGTGGAAGTCGTTGCAGGCGTTACCGTCAAGGCAATCTCCACGCAGGCCGGAAAACTTCCCTTGATCGGCGATTCGTTCCTGCCTGCAGCCACTGCCGCGGCCTATGGTTTTGCCGCGCCTCCCGCAGGCAACAAGAACTACTTCGCTGTGATCCTGACGGAAGACATGGTGGAGCGTCCCTACGTCTCAGGCGAAGAAGACAATCCCAACCCGTTGCTCTTCCAACTGGGTCTGACCGGCAATCTGTCCGGCCAATTCGTGGGCGTGCATTTCACCTCCGTGGTGGCAAAAGGCGCGACATATGCCCACGCCGCAGTCTGCGTCCAGCGTCCGTAAGCGATGCTGGTCTACAGGCCCCATGACGAGCTACGCGCTCGTCATGTGATCTTCGTGCAGCCAGGAAGATTCTATCGAGAGTCCGACTGGCTGGATGAGGGTGGAAACCCGATGATGTTCACAGTGGTTTTCAAAAAAGGGCGTGCCGAGGTGCCTGATAACCTCGGCAAGTATTTAATCGATCAGGGACAGGCGCAGCCGTCCCCGATCATCCTTCCTGAAGGGAAAGTTCGCCATGCTTGAGCAATCGCAGGAAAATTCCGATGTCGTCATGGACCAGGGATCTGTTGCCCAGGTTGCGTTGTCGCAAACTCAGCTTGGACTCGCCGCACCCGGAACCAGCCCTCTCATTCAGTCTGGGGGCTACACGAAGCTGGCCGTAGGAGCGACGAACTCTGTTTCCGGCTCGATCGTTGTGCAACGGTATCTGGACATTGCGGGAACCATCCCCCAAGGCGCGCCTCTGACGCAGGCTCTTTCCGCCGGCGTTGCCGGCGTCCTGAATGTGACAGACGGTTTGCCATTTCTTTCGTTCACGGTGGGAATCACCGGATCTGGCACCCTGACGAATGTCGGCGCGCTTTTGCAGAGCGTCTAAAAAATGCCGAGTGCTTATCTGCAGTCCGCTGATCTTGCGACCTACGGCGTAGCGAACGCGACGACTGCGCAGATCCAGCAGGCAAGCGCGCAGATTGACACGTATCTTGGGCGCAGGGAAGGGCTTGTGTGGGCACCCGACTCAAACGGCAGTCCATGCTATATGGCCGCGCCTCCTGCAACCATTAGCTTGACGACAAATGGGAGCATCGCACCAGGAGCGAATGTTACTGCGGCGGTATCCGGGACGGCCGGAATGCTGCAGGTAGGCGACGCATTGATTGCAGACAGCGCCAACAACCAGCTTACCGAAGCACTCACCGTGCAGGCTGTCAGCGGTCAAAATATCACGTTTGCGTCAGTTCAAAACGCGCATTCCTCGGGATGTACGTTAGAAGCAGGCCGCGTGATTGTCGAACAGCGCACGATGCCTGAGAACAGACCCATAACCATGGTCAGCAAGACTCCGGTAATGCGCGTCATTTCAGGCGTTGGGCGATACGGTTACATGCGGCGCAGCCAGGACGCTGTCGGCTCGATCGACACCTACAATCTCCTGGCCGTGATGTCCAAGTTTGGCGGACCGCCGGCATGGGAGGCATGGACACCCCAAGCAAATTCGATCGATCCGCAGACCGGGATGATTTGGGTGCCTGCAGGTGTTTTACTGGCTTACTACACAGAAGTCCGAATCCAGTATGTAGCAGGATGGACGTATTCGTCGCTTCCGGCCGAGATCAAGCAAGCGTGCGCGAATATCGTCAATAATATCGTAGCGACATCCGGGTTGCCGACTACGGTTCAGAAATTCCAGGCTGGCGACACAAGCATTCAGCGTTTCCAGAATCAGCCTGGAATTTTGAACAGCCTGCTGATCGACGATGACACAAAATCCCTGCTGCAGCCTTTTGTGGCTAACGTGCTGGCATGAGCTTCCTGTACCCTAGAACGATCTCGATCACGCGCCCTACGCAGCCAATTGGGGAAGGGGCGGTCGGTTATGGCGCCGAAGAAGTGTCGACGGAAACACAGATCGCATCTGGAATTCAGGCCAGCATTCAGCTTAACAAGCAGCGTGGAAAGCAGGATGCAGGACTTCCAGGGGACAGCGAAAAAACCTTGTGGAAAATACTCATCCCTCCTCAGGCCGTTGCAAATGGTGTCATTGAGTCAAGAGACATTGTGACGGATGACGCGGGATTGCGATATCAGGTGTCTGGACCGTATTGGAACAGTCTCGGGTACAACCTGCTTTGCGAGCTTCTTGAGACCTGATCATGGCCGATATTTCTGATGTGCTCAGCGCGATCGCTTCGAACATTGGGAGCTCAATCTATCCGAATGGAACGGCGCAGGCCAGCTCCACCGGAATTTCCACGATGATTTATCCCGGCTGGCCGACACCTGCGCAGTTGGATAAAGACCTGAAGGTTGGGAAAGCTCATGTTTCAGTCTATCCGCTCCCCGTTGAAAAAATGGAGTCGGTGATCAATCAGGATGCGCAGACGGTCAGCATCGCGACGCCGGGCACAACCATCTCCATCAACGGTCTGCAGGTGACGATCGGGGGCGTTCCGGCCGTGGGCGATGTTGCTTGCCTCTCCGTGAACAAGACTCCCGAGGCCTACGCTGTCCAAGCGAATGATACGACAGACACCATCGCCGCGGCACTCGCCGCGCTGGTAGGGGGGACAGCTACAGGATCCGTGATCACCTTGGCGCAGGGCACCTTCCTGGTATCAGCCACGGTTTCGACCTCGGGTAGCACTATGACGTCGATCAGGAGGATTTCCAGGAATGTTCAGATTCGAACATGGGCGCCAAGCCCATCAGGTCGCGATACAACGGCAAAGGCCGTTTATACGGCACTCTGGAATGCTGAACGACTGACGATGCCTGACGGCACGCTCTGCGGGCTCACATACGGAAGTGACAGGTCAGACGATAGTAAGCAGAAATCGCGCCTCTACACTCGCGACCTCATTCTTTCTGCCCGCTTCATTGAAACCCTTGTGGCAAGCGCCCAGACGGTTGCCAACCTTCAGTCTGGAATTTCTACCCCGGCGGTTTCCGCCGTTGAATTCAACATAGGAGCATAGCCATGGGATCAAAGGAAAAAGTAGCGGTCCAGCCCGCAGTCGCTCTCATCGTGCGGCAGCCCTTCATGGAATATAAGAAGGGGGAGCGTATCGAAGATCCGCGGGCAGTCACCGCGGCGCTTGCCGATTATTCGGCCTACGTCACGAAAGTGGCGAAGTGAGCACCATGCACCTCTGGGACGTGGCTCTCATGAAAGTCCTCCCCGAGTTCTACGAAGCCGACGCTTCCCCGCAGACGCTGTATCGCATCAAGAAGCGCATCGTCGAAGAAATGCGCACGCACATGAAGATTTCCAAGGCAGAAGAGCGCCAGGTGCGCGTCGAATGGATGGCGAAGACACAATCGGTGAACCTCGTTATTCCTCCCAATCTGCTGACAAGAACCCTGCACTAAAGACTGAAACATCCCCGTAAACAGCCGCCCTTGAGGCGGTTTTTTTTCGCCTAAAGGAATACGCCATGCCTCTCTACCAGTTAGGACAACTGAACACCACCGCCCTGAGCGTGCCCGGCCTATACGTCCAGATCGTGCCCCCCAAGAATCGCTATATCAATGGCGTTCCTTCGAACATCCTCGGAATCGTTGGTGTCGGCTCGTGGGGCCCAGTCAACAGCCCGATCCTTGCCGGTGACCTGCCTTCCGCAATCGAAGCTGTCGGAAACCCCACGAACCGCTCACATGATATCGCGACAGCGGTGGCTGTTTCCGTGTTGCAGGGCGCGAACAATTTCCGCCTGGTGCGCGTTTCTGACGGAACGGACGTTGCTGCTCAGATCGCCCTCCTCGACACCGCGACCCCAACACCGGCAACCGGTGCCGCCCTGACGGCGATGTACACGGGTACGCTGGGGAATTCCATCACTGCCGCGATCACTACGGGCGCGAAAACCGGAACATACAACCTTTCGATTCAGCAAACCGGCATAGCGAGTGTCCCTGAGGTATTCACGAACATCAGCGGAAGCGGCGCGACCTTCTGGGCCAATCTCGTGGACGCCGTGAACAACGGGCAGGGCGTCCTGCGCGGACCTTCTCAACTCGTGAAAGCAACGATCGGTGCTGGCGTCGCAACCCCGAACACGACGACTACCTACACGCTTTCCGGCGGCACGGATGGCACTACCACCATCACCGATAATGTACTGATCGGCACGGACGGCCTGACAAGGACCGGCATGTACGCGCTGCGCAGCAGCGGTGCGCAAGTCGGGAATCTTGTTGATGTATCGACGCCGACTGTCTGGTCGACCATGCTTTCATTCGGGCTCGAAGAAGGAATCTACTTCCATACCGCCAGCGCTGCCGGAAAGAACCCCACGAGTTCCGTGGCCGACATGACTACCGCTGCGTGCGACGGCTACGGCCTCAAGGCCATGGTGGGCGACTGGGTCTACTGGCAGGACAATTTCAACAACACTCTGCGCCTTCTTTCCCCCGCGACCTTCACGGCTGCTCAATCCGCCGGTCTTTCTCCCTATCTTTCGAACCTGAACCAGGAACTCTTCGGGATCGTCGCCACGCAACGCAGCATGGCAAATAGCCCGTATTCCGATGCCGAGATCAGTCTGGTGTCGCAGAACCGAATGGACGTCATCACGACGCCGGTCCCGGGCGGCGCATACTTCGCATGCCGCACCGGCCAGAACGCATCGAGCGACCCCAGCCGGAACGGCGACAACTATACGAGGATGACGAATTACATCGGCCTGACAATCGCGGCCGCATACGGATACGTCATCGGCAAGCCTCAAACACCCGACCTTCGGCGCCAGGTCAAGTCTTCACTGGAATCCTTCCTTCAGGCCATGCAGGACCAGGGCATGATCGGGGACGTCAACAATCCCGGAAAACCGGGTTACAGCGTCACCCTGGACAGCAGCAACAATCCGAGTGCGCGCGTTGCCCTGGGTTACATGCAAGCAGACATTCAGGTCATCTATCTCTCGATCGTGCGCTACTTCATTGCGAACCTCGAGGGCGGCCAGACCGTCACCGTCAACACGAAGTAATCAATCTCGACAAAGGATAAGCCATGCCCAACTTCGGAGAAAGCTACGGCCGCGATATACGGCTCGACATCAATCTTCCCAACGGCGGAATTCTGACGCTTCAGGAAATCGAGTCGTACGACAAGAAGCCCGACAATCACATCGATTCGTTCGTGAACATTTCGGGGCGCAAGATCAACAACGTCATCCCCCAAGGCGGTTCCGGGGAAATCACCCTGAAGCGTGTCGACAGCACTGTCGAATCCTTCCAGGCTCAATATGAGGCAAACTTCTATGCCGGTGGGCAACAGCTCAAGGGCACCATCACGGAAACGATCAGCAACCCCGATGGATCGATCAGCCAGTTTCAGGTACAAGGTGTTTCGCTTCTGGTGGAAGACCTCGGAACATGGCGCGGCGAAACCGCTGTCACCCAGAAGATCAAATACCTGTACGAAGCTTTCGTCCAGGTCCAATAAGGGAGGACGAAAGATGAATACCAAGGTCCATATAGGGGATCACGGACCGGCGGCTGATCTCGTTGCAAAGGCCGTTCAGGAGCACACCGTCACCGACAATTTGGGAAGAGATATCGTCCTCAGGAAACCGGGCGTACTCGCGCAATACAACATCGTCAAGATTGTTGGGCAAGCATCTTCGAACGAGGTTTACATGGCAATGGTGATGCCACTTATTTACGTGGCATCCATAAACGGCGAAAAGGTGCCGACGCCGAAATCCCAGCTCGAGATCGATGCGCTTATTCAGAGACTCGATGAAGAAGGGATCGAGGCAGTCATGAAAGGCGTGGAAGAGAACTTCACGCCTCAAGACAAAGAAAAAACCAAGGAAGAAATAAAAAACTAGCCACGGCTGTACCGATCAGGGAATGCCTATGGCTTGTGAAAAATGGGATTCCCTTCGATACGGCCTTCCAGCTTGATGAATGTACTCGCGCTGCCTTCTGCATTGTTTTCAGTGAAATGGAGGGAGCGACCTTCGACTGGCACTTGATGGAGTTCAAAAAGGAAAATTCACAATGAAGGAGTTTTCCAGCCTGACCGCGTTTGTCGAGGAATTGATCATGCAGGCAAAGATGGTCGATGCCTACGCGCATCGCGGCCTGGATGAGGCGACCAAGATCATCGAAGAGTGCGCAAAAGCCGAGATCGGGATTTACCAGGACGCCGTCGGCGAATTCAACGCATGGGATGAATTGGCCGACTCGACAAAGTCAGACAGGGTCCAGCAAGGATACAGCGAAAACGAGCCTCTCCTGCGTTCCGGAGAACTCCGTGATTCAATTTCCCGTGAAGTTGGCACTAGGGAAGCTGTTGTCGGAAGTGACAGCGACATCATGGTTTACCAGGAACTGGGGACGCCTACCATTCCACCGCGTCCCGTAATTGGTCCGGCTGCACTCAGGACATCCGCGCGCGTTCAGGTGGTCATCGGTGAATCGGTGGTCGAAGGGCTTCTCTATTTTGCCCCTGGGACGCTCAGGAAGTTATCAGGAGCCAAAGAATAAAGCAGGCACCGCAAATAGCCAAAATTGCCAACCCACCTATTACAACGCCCATAACGGCATAAAGCAGCCTGGTTTCCCAAGGCATTTCGTGCAAAAAAATAGGACGGCTCGATGCGCGCAGCAGCTTTTGCCGCGGATATTGAATTCCCGCGACATGGTCTGCAAGCCATTCATGCGCACGATACAAAAAGGATTGACTCATGTTCGAAGCCTATAAAATCGGCATACGCCTGACGCTGTTGAACGGCGTTTCGGCTGGCCTTATGAGCATGGTGTCTGGATTCCAAAGTCTAGATAAGCAGGTTTCCGGTGTCAATCGCAAGCTTTCAGATACTGAAAAAGCAATGATTGGCATCAAGCGTCGCATGCTGGTTGGAGGCGCGCTCGCGGCAACCGGCGGATTTGGACTCGGCATAGTTGCCAAGACGTTGCCGGCTGCGAAGGAATACGCCCACCAACTGGCGCTCATGAATGCTGCGGGAATGCGGCACCTCGAGATCGTCAAGGCTACGCAAGCAGCATGGGCGGCCAGCAAGACGGCCCCGACTTCATCCGTCACCGAGAACCTTGCCGCAATTCGAGATCTGCGCATGGTATTCGGAAATACCGCCGATGCAACACGCTATATGCCCGTCGTCCAGAAGGTGCAGGCGATCCTGCAGAACCTACGCCACGGAGAGGGCGGCAGCGGGAGAAGCGAAGCATATGAAATGGCGAAGGCGCTTGAGATGAAGGGTGCCGTCAGGACGCCCGGGGAATTCATGCGCGAAGCGGAGCTCATGACGCGCGCGCTTCAAGCAACGGGCGGGAAGGTCTCGGCCACGGACTTCCTCTCGGCTTTCAAATATGGTCGCACTGCGACAGCAGGGTGGAATGACCAATTCACCTATTCCATCCTGCCAACACTGATTCAAGAAATGAAGGGCGGCAGCGGTGGCGGGGGAAAGGGCGGACCAGGAAATGCCATCATGTCTGCCTATGCGGCAGTCGTAGGTGGAACCATTCCCCAGAAGGCGCTCAAGGTCTGGCAGAAGCTCGGGCTTCTCGATCCTTCAAAAATCGTCTGGAATAAAGTTGGCAGCGCAAAAGGCGTTGAGCCAGGCGGCGTCATGGGGTCAGGACTTTTCCAGGCAAGCCCATATGAATGGGCTCAGAAGTATCTGGCGCCGGCTCTCCAGAAAGCGGGATACAAGACAATGGAGCAGCAGAAGGAAGCGCTTCAATATCTGTTCCCAAACCGGACAGCTGGCTTCGTCATGTCTCAGATGATCACGCAGGCGTGGAAATTCCAGCGCGACATGCGTTTGATCGGTCAGGCGAAAGGGCTTTCTGCATACGGGAAGCTTCTCAAGACAGATCCGGAAATGGCGCAACTTGCCCTGCAGAAGCAATGGCAAAGCCTTCTCGCAATACTGGGATATCAGATCATGCCCGTCGTCCTGAAAGGAACGCTCCTGCTGATCGACGGGCTGCGTCCTCTTGGGCGCTTCTTCTATCACCACGCCTGGGCCGCAAAAGCACTGATGGTGTCGCTCGTAGGGCTATCGGCCATTCTTTTTGCCACTGGTGCGGGACTGACGCTATGGGGGGCGTTCTCCCTTCTTGGCGTGGCCCTCAAGCTCACGCCGATTGGTGGCGTTGCTGGAATAGCGAGCGTCGGAAGTGCCCTTGTCGGTTTTGGCAAGGGATTGGCGACCATGGCGGCGTCGGTGATGACGAATCCCTATGTGCTTGCAATCATGGGCGGAGCGGCCGCTGGGTATGCGGCAGGTACCGGCCTGAATTACTTGATCAATAAGGGCGTCCATGCTCTCACAGGAGACGCGAGTCTGGGCGGCTGGATATACAGCGCCACGCACAAGCCGGGAGAGAATGTGACGCATGTCCACATCCACCTCGACGGCAAGAAGATCGCACACCATATTGTTGGTCCAAAGCATGATACCGGGACGAGTTCGCTAAACTTTTCGGCTCATGCGCCGACGCCTGCAACCCCCGGAATGGTTGGATATTGATGGCCGCTCCTCTCGTCCGAATGATTCTGCGCGGTCAGAACGCGCAAATTGAGTTCATCGATTCCGAATTGCCGGAGTTCGTGACATTCGGCGGCGACCAGAAAATAGCGATTCATCAGTTGATGGGCGGACGTCGCATCCTGGATGCCATGGGCTATTCAGATGCCCCGATTTCATGGGCAGGGATCTTTACGACAGGGCTTGCCGTCGACCGTGCGCGCTTCTGCGATACGTTGCGCAGGACGGGCGAACAATGCACCCTGACATTGGGGCCGTTCAGCTATACCGGAATTGTCGGGAAATTCGAAGCTGATTTCGCCCGCGGCGGACTCTATGTTCCCTATCGCATCTCGTTGACAGTTGCCCAGGACAATACCGCTTTCGAGATTACCGCTCCTCTCATCAGCGTCCAGTCTCAAATCAGCGCCGATGCAAGCAGGGGAACATATCTCACAGGACTTATTGGAGATCCCACTCTTTCCTCGCAGCACTCTGGAATCGTATCGTCGATCGACGCGGCCGTATCAGCCATGAACCCGATGGTGAAAGGCATCACCGATGCGGTTTCAACAGCGCAGTCTACAACGTCAGGAGTTATCCAGACATTGAATGCCAGCACTTCTGCAATTCTGGCGCCAATCTCCCAGATCGCACAGGCACAGGCTCAAGCGCAGCGTTTGATCACCTCGGCGGAGGGCGCTATCAACAACGCCGCTACACTTGGAGGACTTGTTCCAGGAAACCCGGTAGCGAAGATCACTGGGAATTTTGCAAAACAAGTGAATGCGGCCACACAATTGCCGGCGCTCTACGAATATTCGTCATTGCTTGGCAGGACGTCCAACAATCTGAAAATTGCAGCCAATCTCGGCCCGACTTCGAAGACGATCCAGGTCGGAGGCGGTACGCTCCAGCAAATTGCCGCGCAAGAATATGGAGATGCAAGTTTGTGGCCTGTCATCGCGAAGGCAAACAACATTTCTGACCCGGTCATTACCGGAATCAAGACCCTGATCATTCCGCCTGCGCCCAGATGAACGACTATGTGAACACGCCACCGGCAATCGGTATTACCCGGCAGCCGAGGGGACTCCTCATGGCCGGAGACAACATTCTGGATTTTGAGAAGATCACGCTTGTCCATTCCGGTACCCATGAAGCCGGAACGATGGAGGCAGTCGTTGCATCATCGCCCGGTGGGAATCCTGGGCAATGGAACTGGTGGCTTAGTCAAGACGTCATTGTGCTTGATGTCTACGCGGGATTTCCTGTCGACCCCAGAAAATATAGCAGTCAGGACCTGACACCACTGGCAAAGATTCGCGTCGACCAAATTGATCTCGATGTTGCTGAAAACCGCATGGTCATTCAGGGCCGCGACCTTTCTGCAATTTTCATCGACAACAAGACGGACGGCCAGTTTCAGAACCAGACTTCATCTCAGGTTGCGCAGAAGTTTGCCGATGGTGCCGGTCTGAAATCCAAAATTCAGGCAACGACAACAAAAATAGGCACCTACTACAGCCAGGACTATGTGCATGTCGAACGCGATCAGACCCAATGGGCTCTCCTTGTGTATTTGGCGCAAAAGGAGGGGTTTGACATATACGTCCTTGGCGATACGCTCTATTTCGGGAAGTTCGCCAATGCAAATCAGAGCAGCTATCTGATCCAGTTTGACTCCGCGAATTCGGATCGTCCGTATCATCAAAGCAACGCCAAATCGCTGAAATTTGAGCACAACCTGACGCTCTCAAGAGACGTCATAGTGACCGTCCGCAGCCACAACATGAAGACCGGAAAGAGCTTCTCAGTGGTGGCAAAGGCAAGTCATGGGAAGGCGCAGGCGGCGAGAAGCCTTACACCGATTACCCCGACAAGTGCGGCTGATGCCCAAAACTATGTCTACGTTTTTCATAATCTAGCACCGAATGATGCAAGGCAAAAGGCGCTCCAACTTGCGAAGGAAATCAGCAAGCACGAGCTCGTCATTGCCGCCGAACTTCCCGGAGATGACGTTCTTTATCCATGGGTTCCGATTGAGATTAGCGGTACCGGAACGCCGTTTGACACGACCTTCTACGCCTCCCGAATAGAGCGCACCATCTCGCCTGCGGATTTCAGCATCAGCGTGAGCGCGAAGAATCACCAAACAGGTACAGAGGTGGCCCTTGATTGAGCAAATAAAGCAGATCGTCGCGAAGTTGATGGCCACATTTGCAAAAACCTCTATCGGCACGGTTACCGACTACGATCCAGATCTTTACGCCGTGCGCGTCCGCCTCGAGCCGAGTGGAGTCGTTACTGGATGGATACCGATCGCGTCACACTGGGTAGGAAAGAACTTCGGGCTCGTCATGGGGCCCGCGATCGGAGACATGGTGCGCGTCGACTATGTGAACTGGCAACAGCAAGCCGCCCTCATAGGCGGTCGCTTCTTCAATGACGATGTCCCGCCTCCCCCTGTTCCTTCCGGAGAGATGTGGGCGGTTCATTCTTCCGGCGCTTTCCTGAAGCTCACGAATGACGGAAAGGTGACCTCCAGCGACAAGGCGGGGTCCACCGTCGTGTTGAATGGAGACGGGACCGGGAGCGCCACGTTTTCCGCTGGGTATACGGTGAATGCCAACATACAGATCAATGGCACGCTGAAGGTTTCTGGGGACATCACGGACAACAGTGGGATGAATACTGATACCGTGGCTGGAATGCGAAATGTCTTCAATTCACACACCCACTCTGATCCGCAAGGCGGTTCAACTGGTGGACCTTCTGGGGCCATGTGATGACTGACATATTCCACTATTGGTCGAATGACATTGAGCTGGACGCCACCGGGGATATTCTTACGGTCGAGGGCACAACAGAAACGAACCAAAGAATATTGCGTGCCCTGATGACGGCCGCACCGGAATATTTCTTCCATGCTTCCTATGGGGCCGGAATCGGACGTCATGTGGGAGAGGCGATTTCTTCAAGCAACTATTCAGCGATCCAGGCTGACGTCAAAAGTATCGTTTCGAAGGATCCTGATGTGTCGCCCACACCCAAGCCAACCTTTTCTTTCATCTCGTCTCCTACTGGGTACCTGGTGGTAAAGATCAATTACACCTACCGGCCAACCGGGCAGCTACAAACATTTACCTTCACCGTGAGCAAGTAAAATGCCGCTGAATACTGTTGATTCAAACACGCTTCTCCAGAAGATGGCAGCGACGATTCAAGCCAATGTAACGAAAGTGCTGAATCTCAATCCGGGGAGCGTTTTGCTGTCATTCCTTGAGGCTATCAGGGATGTGGCGATGTGGCTGCAGTCGATTGTGTTGCAGCTTCTTCAATCCGCTCGACTTTCAACGGCATCAGGAAGTGATGTCGACACATTCGTCGCGGATTTTGGACTGACGCGACTGGCTGCCGTGCCGAGTACGGGAACGGTGACATTTTCCAGGAATTCTTCTACGCAGCAGGCCATTATCCCGGCCGGAAGTCAGGTGCAAACTTCCGATGGGACTCAGACCTTTATTGTCATTGCCGATACAACCCAAGCCGCATGGAACGCGGGGTTGGATGCCTACGTTATTGGAATAGGCGTAGGCAGCATTTCAGCATCGATTCAGGCTCTCAACGCGGGAACACAGGGGAATGTACAGGGCGGAACGATTACTGTGCTTGCACAACCAATCCAGGGGGTCCAGGCGGTCACGAACGCAAATAGTCTGACCAATGGCGTCGATGCAGAGTCTGATACGGCCCTGAAAGCTCGATTCGCCCTTTTCATCGCTTCACTTCGAGCCGGAATAAAATCGGCCGTAATCTATGCCATTGCTTCTTTGCAGCAGGGCATCCAGTATGATTTAACTGAAAACCAGGCTTATGATGGGACGAACCAAAACGGTTTCTTCTATGTGGTCATCAGCCCCAGCACTTCGGCAATCCAAACCCTCGTCTATTCCGCGATCGACGCGATCAGGCCCCTCACCGTAACTTTCGGAGTATTTGCGGCTACTGAGCTTGCCGCCAATATTTCGATGACAGCGACGGCGGCTGCCGGATATACGCATGCTCAGATCACGGCAGACATCACCACTGCAATTCAGGATTTTATCGGCACAATCGGTCTCGGGAGCACCCTGCAGCTTACCCAGCTTTATGCAATCGCATACGGCGTTGCTGGCGTGCAAGAGGTAACCGGGATGACAATCAATGGCGTCACGGCAGATCTTTCAGCAACTGCAAAGCAGGTCATTACGGCTGGCTCCGTAGCGGTGAATTGATATGGCCACAGGTGATCAGCTTGATATATGGAATAGGCTCAAGGGGCTTATTCCTGCTTCATGGTTTCAGGGAAGCGCGCCGAATGCTGACGCCCTGACAAATGCGGCCGCATGGGCTCTTTCCACGAACTATTCCCAGATGACCTATGCTGCGTTGCAGTTGCGCATCAAGACCGCGACTGGGATGTGGCTAGACATCATCAGCGAAGATTTCTTCGGTGCAGATTTGCCTCGGCTCGTGAATGAAACCGACGCGAATTTTCGATCGAGGATACTCGGGAATTTGTTCGTCAAAGGGCCGGCCAGGGCGAATATGGTCGCAGTGCTCAGGCTCATTACAGAAAATGATCCAACGATATTTGAACCATCGAATACAACAGACTCGGGTGGATGGGACGGCGGATTCTATTTTGATACAGGCATCGCAGAAGGCGGAGGTTGGGGCGACCCACTACCTTACCAGGCATTCATAACAGCATACCGGCCATCATGGGCTGATGTCGCATTGGGGGAATTGGATTCCTACACATTCATGTGGGACGTCCAGGGCGCATGGTCTGATAGCTCTCCAATCTCAATTACAGATGCGGCAATCATCGCGGCTGTTGAGGCAACGAAGCCGGTCGGTATGACTATCTGGCTACGCATCGCCAACCAAGCAGTAACTCCGTAATTTACTTTCGCATTTCTTCACTCAGGGCGCTTCGGCGCCCCTTTTTATTGGGGCTTGAAAAGTGGATAGACCGATTATTTACCCGCAGGAACAAGGGCGCAGCACCGATATTCTCTTTGGGCAGCGCGCAATGTTGATTGGGCTGTCGAAGTTGGCAGAGGCAATTCTTGGGACTACCACCCAAGTCACAGGACTGGCCGTTTCTGCAACATCCCCGGCGTCCATGAATGTTTCCATCACTCCCGGGCAGATTTACGAACTGGACAACATCGATTCTACGGATTATGGTGTTTTGGCCGCTGATACGACACACCAGATCCTGAAGCAGGGCGTTTTGCTTGATGCATCATCTCTTTCTTGCCCAGCGCCTACGACCGCTGGAAATTCGATCAACTACCTGATCGAGGCATCTTTTCAGGAGAATGACACGACAAATGTCGTTCTCCCATATTTCAACAGCGCGAACCCTTCCCAGCCCCTGACTGGGCAGAACAACTCTGGGGCGTCTCAACCAACCCAGAGGAATGGACAGGTCGTTCTTGCTGTGAAAGCTGGGGCATCTGCCGCAACGGGAACCCAGACGACACCGAGTCCTGACGCTGGTTATGTTGGGCTTGCCGTAGTGACGGTAGCTTATGGTCAGACGTCGATCACCAACACCAGCATTTCCCAATATTCTGGTTCACCCAACATCACCTATACGCTTGGTGACCGTGTAGCTTCAGCACTTCTCGCTGATACCGTCAATATGCTGAACGGCGTTTCTCTAGTTGGGGGCGCCGCTCGCGTCGTCAATTCAATGGCCGCTCTTCGTGCCCTGCCGAAAACGGGGGCGCAGAATGTATTTGTTACTGGATATCGCAATGACACGACATATCGTGGCGGAGGAAAATACAATCTGAATGCCTCTGATGTCACCACGGGCGCATTTTTTGTCGGGTCTATTTCGGGAACAGTGCTTACCATCACATCCATTATCAATGGGACAATCGCTGTCGGAGAACAGCTGAATTGGAACGGTTCTGACCAAAGCATCTATCTTGTGCCGGGTGGGACCGGAACAGGTGGGGCGGGAACATACAATTTGAGCGCTGCACCCGGAACAGTCACCAGCCAGAACATGACAACGGATAACGGCGGAACGACCGTTGTTTCCTGGCTGGATGGTGGACGATGGGATCTTGACCATGACGGCGAGGTCCATATCGAACAATTTGGTGGCGATATCACACTTGCTGACATTTCATACCAGATGGAAGCGGCGACAAATTGGGCAAATGGGCGCCCGGTCCTTTTCGGAGTCGGATCCACCAATACCATTTACAACGTTACGAGAGCGCTCACAAATCTCTCTGTATGGGCATATTGCTGGAAAGGCGCGCGTGGTGAATATACGGCTCATGGTTGGGAAGCCACGCCTACCGTGGCACAAACTGTTATCAAATATCGCCCTGCCAGCAATTTGACATACATGGTCACTCGCTCGGACCCGACAGCGCCGCTCGGTGGCAATATCGGTCCGTTCATCCACGAGGATATTCTTTTCGACGCTACTGGCAATGTTTTCCAGTTCGGCAATGAAGCCCTGGGACCGGTTGTTGATGGCGCTGGGGAGAAATACGTCCAGGGAGTTGCATTTATCCGTAGTTACGTTTCGGCGGATGCTCAGACGCTTACTTCCGACACTTCGGGAAAAATTACGCGCAGCGGCACAATCCCGATTCATCTTACCAAGTGCTTTTCTACGGTATTCGAAGATTTTGGCATGGATGGTGGGGACGTTGGCATCAGAATGTTTGGTTGTGACCAACCTGATATTCGTGGTCAATTCTTCATGGTTAATCAAAATATTCCGATTGAAATTCAGGCGAGCGGCTCATTTACCGTATGGCACAAATTGCGTGGCTTGAATTTGAATCATTGGGGTCTTGCCGCGATGACCGCATTTGGGTGCGGAGTTTCCGTTGAGCAAGCTAGAACAGAAGTCGGAGCTGGAAGTGTTGTCGGGCGTGGTGCATTGAATTTGACCACGGGTAATACTGGTGGTGCAGCACTGGGTATCACAGCTGCAGTTACTTCTGGTTCTAATTCATTGACGTTCAATAAGGATATGACGAATATCCTGTTTCCGAACGTTTCAATCATAGAGCTTGTTTCTTCAATAAACAATACATCTGATTATGTCTTGGTGATATCGGTCAGTGCAGCAACAGTCACTTTCGATAATTCACTGACAAATCTCATGTGGAATGATCCGGCCGCGACGGTCATTCGCCTTCACGGATATGGATTCCTGCATGCTTACGAGAATGGGGCATACAGTAATATTAATCATAATATTGAGCCCTCAACTCCAGCATTTGCATTTGCACCATCTGACGGTTCGGTAATGAGTATCTCGGATGCTTCAAATCAAGATGGAAATCTTTGCAATTCCATTGTCCTGGCAAATAAAACTGGCGTAGGGGTGTCAACCCGGGTCGGTGTCAGAATGACCTTCAGTGCATGCAGAGATAACGTGATCGCTGATCCAAATCATCCATTAGTTTACGTGGACAACTGGAAAGAAAACCACGGCGGAAATTTCAATATCAATGGAATGCAGCTTGGACAGGATCTTGCCGATGCTGAATCGCTTGTAATTCGTCGATGGATATTCACTCCGAAACGTGGTATGTCGGTATTCAATCCAGCCGGTATTCAATTCGCTAAACGATTCGGTGATTCCAATACCGACCAGGTTCCTTGGGCAATATATATTCCTCCTGGAGAAACCGCGCTTTTTTATGATTCAACTCTGCCAAGTTCCAGCTATGGACAATTCAAGATTTCATTTTTAGTTGAGCCGGCAGCTGTTGGAACCGATACATTTTCACCAAGCGTAGTTGGAAATGGTGGCGGACCTTTATTTTCTGCCAGTGTGGCACATGGTACGCCGCAGGTTGTGCAATATGCTGGAGCAATTCCGAGTGTCTGGAAAGGGACCGGACGAACAGTCTCAACTGGCTTTCAAATAGGGGGCGGTACGAATGGCTGGTATGTTTACGCCATTATTGTCGAGGATCGCCCGATGGATGTGGTTGGAGGGGGAAATGCGAGTGGATCGTCGCAAAAACTGATCGGATTTCATGATATAACCCCTCTTGCCGCAACCAATATTGCGCAGATTGATCTCAGCGAACTCTCAAATGGATATGCGTTGATCTGCAGAGTCAAGTGTCAGATTTCCAGCAGGCCGACAGGAGGATACGCTTCGACGTATAAGGAGTTTATTGCGCATTTCGGCAACGATGGATCGCTAGTTGCCCTTGGTGCCGATACGGCCCTAACTTCACAAAAATCTGTCAATTCATCCGTGATTCTGATAGACGCTACTCTTGCCTGTAGTATCAGTGGAACGAATGGGCTACTGACGCTGACTCCAACAATTACAGGTTCATCGGGCGGAAATGAGGTCTACGTTACCTCAGAAATTGAAATATTGACTGCTGGTGGGGTTTATCCTGCAACAATGCTGTAATTTCTCCAATTGATTGACTGAGCCGCCTCGAGCGGCTTTTTTTACGTCCATACAGTAAGAAATGGGGGAAGCCTTGGGAGTGGATACCGATATTCGGCTGACACGGGCCGAATTGCAACTAGAGCAGCACGGCAAGATGCACGAAGAAACGCAGCTGGCGCTAAAAAACATCGCCGAGGCCGTGCAGAAACTGGCACAAGCAGAGGTGCGCAGGGAACAGGATCAGGAAACATTCGGCCGTATTTTCAAATCGATCGAGAAGTTGCGTACAGACTTCGAAGAATACAAGGATGATCAAGCTGCCAAGGAGCTGGCCGCGGCAAAGGCTGAAATTGCCGACCAATCGAAGCACATTTGGGATATCCGGAGCATGGCGATATCTGCTGGAGGCATGCTCATTCTCTGGCTGATCGCCGAGGCCCTGCACATCCATATCCCGTCCTGATCTTTCCCTGGTTCACTTAATTTATGACCCGCTTCGGCGGGTTTTTTTATTTCAGGAGACAAAATGAAAGCAACCGCAACTGCCCCGGCTCATGAGCACGAGAAAGCCGATCATCTGACCGAGGATGTTTATTACCCCGATCACCCGCCTCGCACTGAATCTCCGACATTCATTGAGACGAAGAAGGTCGGTCATGCACAGAAAATCCCATGCGCCATATCTGGACACGTCGACGGCGCTGAGTATCACCACGTCTTCGTCGAATGGGCGTTCGCCGGCGCGATCGACTGGGGGATGGTCAAAAAGGTGGCGCTTGGTGAAGTCACGGAACTCCCGGTTCTCGATCTGCAAACAGACCAGCCGACGGGGGCGACTTTCCCGGTCGAGCACTCCCTGATCTGGACCATCTGCAAGCTGGCCGAGCTCAAGGGATTCGACTGGAAGGCTTTCGATCCTGAAAAACCTGAGACGTTCGTGGATAGCATGGCGAACATGCTGGTGCTGAACGCCAAGTTCCATCGGCACAAGGATCATGGAATCCATGAAATGACCTTTCCGGAATGGCAATTCCAGGCGTGGCCGAGGAAGGCAGGATTCATTTTCACGCCGGATGAAGAGGTGAGCCATGAATCCTAAAGACTTCATCGAAGCCATTGCACCAGCCGCGCAGACATCGATGCAGACGACGAAGATACCAGCTTCATTTGTCATTGCTGAGGGCGCTCTGGAATCTGGATGGGGATCGTCCATGCTCGCCGAGCGAGGAATGAATCTTTTCGGCGTCAAAGCCGATCCTTCCTGGCGCGGCCCGACCATCGATATGCGGACGCGCGAATACCTGCACGGGGAATGGCTGATGCAGCCGTCGAAGTGGAGGAAATACGACGACTGGCTGGACTGCATCAATGACCATGCTCAGTTCCTGCTCACGAATCCGCGCTACAAGCCGGCTTTCGACCATGCCGACGACGCTGAGCTTTTTACCAGGGCGATAGCGGCGGCAGGGTATGCCACAGATCCTTATTACGCCGGGAAAATCGTGACGATCATCCACGGCCACAACCTGACCCAGTTCGACAAAAGGAGTGAAGCATGAAATTCGACCTGTTCATCATCGCCTGCATCCTGATCGGGGCTGATGCCCTGGATACCGTCATGGTGCTCAAGGAAGGTGGGCGAGAGCTTAACCCGTTCATGAGGTCGATGATTTCCAAGCTTGGGGCAACCGAGGCGCTGCTGCTTTCTCATGGGCTGTTTGTTGCCTTCATGTGGGCGATTTATGGCTACCTGTCGGGATATTTCTTCGCGGTAGTCGCTTTCGCCTATTTCGCGATCATGCTCAACAACATCCGCGCCTACATCCAGCAGAGGAAATCATGAACTGGCTGAAATCCATGCTTACGGGGGCGGATGGCACGATTGATGATGCCAGGGTACATGCAAGCCTCATGGTCCTGGCCTACATTGGATCGACCGTCTACGCGATCCACAAGGGGCAGGCATTCGACCCGCAAGCATTCGGGGTAGGGGCTGGTGCATTGTCTGCCGGTGTCGGCGGATGGTTCGGCTTCAGGGGGAAATCATGACTATTACATACGCTCTCATCGCCAAGCTCGTCGGCGCTCTCGCCCTCATCGGCCTCGGCTTCGGCCTGGGCTACAAGTTCGAGCATGGGTCCGTTCTGGCGGCTCAAGCAGAACTGACGAGCTACAAGGCCAAAGAAGCCCGGGCCGTAGCTGATCAGGAAAAGAAGAATGCCCAGATCGTCGCCAAGCACGATGCGCTTTCAAACGAGATCCAGGGCGATTATGCAAAACGCCTTGTCCAACTTCAGGAGAACTATGATGCGAAAACTTCTACCCCTGCTCGGATTGCTTGCGGGATGCGCGACTCAGCCAGTCGCGGTAACGTGTCCGCCACCCCCTCAGCCTCCCAAGGAATTGATGCAGACCCCACCGACAGACTGGCTGCTCGACTCCCTCAAGATTGTGCCGACACCACGCTCCAACTCGAAGATCTCCAACAGTGGGCAGCGGGAATAGCGCACTAGAGCCTTTTCGCAATATCCTCAGCTGATTCCCGATAGTAGACCATCAGCATCCGCAGATCCTTGTGGCCGACCATGCGAGCCAGAGACAGGATATCGAGCTTCTTGGCCAGCTTGGTGATGGCTGTTGCGCGAGAATCGTGGAATGTCGCATCGAGGATCAGGGCTTTCTGCTTTGCCCTCCTGAATGTTGCGTCTAGCGTCGATTCGGTCAGGTGGAACACTTTTTCGGACTTCGGCAGGCTTTCGAGGATGTCGATCGCTCGCTGACTCAGTGGAATTTCACGTCTGGCTGCTCGTGTCTTTCCTTCCATGACGACCAGGAAGCGCTTTTCCAGATTCACCCGATCCCAAGTCAATCCGCATATCTCCCCGCAGCGCATAGCCGTTTCCAAAGCGAACAGAAACGCCACACCAACTCTCCCTACCACAGTATTCAGATCGGTTCCCATGCTATACATGAGCCGGTCGATTTCCTCATCCGTGTAGATCCTATCCCTTGATGGTGGTTTCGATGGTTTCTCGACGCCTTTCATGGGATGAGACTCGAGCCATTTCCATTCCTGGAGCGCCCGCTTGCATGCGTTCGATAGAATGTTCCACTCCCTCAACACTGACGCCTCAGAGACGTTTCTGAGGCGTCTATCTCTCCATGCCGCGAAGTGGGTTTGATCGAGATCCATGAGATGGACTTGCGCGAGCTCATCACGAAGGAATAGCCCGATCCGCGTCTCTTCCCACTTCTTTCCCCGTTTGGTTGGGGTGACTTCCTTCTGGTAACGCTCGAGCAAATCCCCGAAGGTCTTGTCCGGAATAGTGCTATACTTCGCATCTGCTATATCCGCTTCCGTTCTGGATATCCAGTTCTGCGCTTGGGATTTCGAGTCGAAAGTTGCGGTCAGCCGTTGTCCGCCTTTACGGACTTCTGCTGTCCAACTAGAGCCTCTTTTCCTGACATAGCCCATTTGACGGAATCCTTGACGGAAATTTGACGGAGAAGGATAGCAAATAAAGTGTGTTTTAGGGAAATGGTGTGCAATAACGTGGAATACAAAACCCCGATCATTCAAAAGCTTAATGAAAAATCAGGGGTTTGCGATGTGTCTAGTGGTGCCCAGAAGAGGACTCGAACCTCCACACCTTGCGGCACACGGACCTGAACCGTGCGCGTCTACCAATTCCGCCATCTGGGCATTTCCGTCTCGCGACGGAAGTTCCGAATTTTATAGGATTT
>JAEHJW020007060.1_pt1 | contig 29208 bp, 39 predicted proteins | sample 9271431 | NCBI WGS metagenome assembly JAEHJW02 | reverse complement strand
GGTTAAAACCCCGCCATCAGAGAGGGTTATGCTACTCTTAAACACTACCGCGCCATAGATAGTATCGTTGGAGAATTTATCCAGCTTCCTGTTGCTGTAAATGGAGGCCCGGCGAAAGTTCTCTTGAATAGATTGTATATCTGTTCCAGACGACACTTTAACCGGCCTCCATTGTGCGGAGGCCACTACAGGCATAGATAGGATTATAGCGAGGAGTAGTTTCACTTTTGCTCCAGGTATTTCTTTCGCAGAAGTTCTTCTGTGGACATGGGCATATTCTCTCTGGCTATCGCCTGACCTCCAACCCTAGTCCCAAGTATTTCCGCGCCTCTTATAAGGGGTGCGGCGGCTCCACCCGCTTGTATTCCGTATCCCCATAGTTTAGGTGATACCCCAGCTCCTATTACCATCTGCGGGATATTACCCTCCTGCGCTCCACGGACGATATTATACAATCCAGCGGAGGAACGAAGGACATTGGGGGATAGGTTTTTATTTAGGGGAAGCCAAGATCCAAACTCCTCCGCTATCCTTGCCTCCCGATATGCTTTTACCGCTGCGGGAAAGTCTTTAAGCCCTTGTTCTATATAGTTATCAGTATTCTGAAGGACTTCTCTCATCGGTTGTTCGAACCAGTCACCCTTGGCTGATTTGAGATGGCTAGAAGCGGTCTGCCGCAGAGCAACAGCACTCTGCAAATCTAACTGCCCATTTTCCATAGCGGGGATTAACTCGTCAAACTTGTTGAGGGTCTGCTCTGGGGATAGCATAGTCTTCCCAAATGCTACCCTTGACCCCTTTCCACCGCTTTCTATTTTATATCCCGCCCCCTCTAATGCCTTATCATACATCTCACCCGCTTCGCTTACAGATTTGGCCCTAGACAGCAGTTTAGGGTCGCGCAATACAGCCGCGCCCTCTCTTTCTGGGATACCAGTAGCGACACGCATAACAGAAGCGGCAGTTTTAGGAGAAGGAGTTAACGCTTTGACACCGGCACTCAATCCCTGACTTATAAGTTCACCACTTATACCCCTCCACGCACCCTGCCCCAATCTAGCGAGTGCTTCCGCAGAAGTCTTGGGGGTAGTAGGCGCACTCTCTAACGCCTCTCCGGTCATTTTAGCCAATTCCATTCCACCTCCAACAAGACCCATAAGCGGGAGGGCCAATGGTGCCGCGGCCTGGAATCCTCTTGCGGTAGCAGGAGCAAGCCCCGCCTGTATAGCAGTAGGGCCGAGTTTAGATGCCAGAAGACTTGCACCCGTCAACGCACCTATCTCCGCACCGGGGCTAAATATTTGTTCCGTCCTAGTTTGCGGGAGTTCCATTGGCGATATATGGGAACCGCCCATATTGGGCCAATATCTAGATCCCATGCTCTGCATCCTAGCGTTTACAGCACTTTCTAAATCATCCCCAGTATCTTGAGGAGCTTTTGCGGATGCCATACTAGCCATTCGTTGATTTATCAATGCCTCTAAATCGTCGTCTTTTTGAGCCATATTACTGACCCCCTTGGCGAATGAAATAATCAGCAGCCAAGTCTATAGCCTCATTTCTGTCAAATCCATTCTGCATAAGTTCAGAGGCCAGTTGCGATTTAGAATATCCAGAAAAGTCTTTGAGAGAAGTCACGAATCTTGCATAATGCTTTTTAACTTCCTCAAGGTTTTCTTTGAAGTATTTGTCTTGCGGATCAAGCGGGGCAGCACTAGAGGACAAAAGCGCGAGTTCCCGTTCAGATACCTGACCGAGCGCACCGCCGGTCTTTGACTCGTTCCTCATTTTAGTCAGCCTATCAAAACCCACGTTTGCTTTAATGGTGTTCAGTTGATTATCCAATGCCCTTGCATCAGTATTGGGAAGGGCTTTAGTAATGAGGCCAGACCATCCGGTAGAAAACATTTTATTGGAGAGTTCTTCAGCTTTATTAATAGCGTTCATAGTTTCAGAGGCGGTGGTCATTTGTCCAGCCCTCGCAGCTTCAGTTCTCATTGTATCTTCTGCTTTCTGCGCCTGTTCCGCTTCTATTTTAAGGGCCGCAGGGCCTCCAGGTATAGGTTCAAGTCCAGTTGCAGTTGTCCTAAACCCGGGAGGGGGCGTAGATTGTCCGGCTTTCCCCGCTTCTGCCTGAAGTTTCTGTATCTCCGCAAGAGTTTTCATCTGTCCTAATTGGGAACTCTCCACCCCCTGCTTCTGAAGCGCACCGAAAGATGCTTCTGGGTTATTGGGATCGTATGCTATACCTTTCTGTGCAAATCCCATGCGGAGAGTCTGCTGTTGCATAGCCTGTGCCTTGGCCTCTTGCTGTTGGCGCAGCTCCTCTTGCCGCTGAAGTTCATACTTCCTCTGTAGCGCGTTGGCGATATGCCCCGCCCCTGCGGAGAGTGCCTCTCCAAGTTTCATGCCGAAATATCCAGAATCTTGATTAGCCATAGTTATCTCTTAATACCTATAAGGAACACCCTGCCATCACAGATTAATCGTAGTCTGCGGCCTACCGAGATATGCCGCACCGAGTTGCGCTCCCGCACCCACAATTCCGGGGACGAGATTCTGAAGGAAAGAACCCGAACTAGGTTGAGACATCCTCATAAGCCTTTCCTGTGCCGCCAGATTGCGGGCAAAGTCCTGTTGTCCATAATACCTCTGCCTACTCTCTTGTCCAAGGGTAGCACCCATCTGCTGATTGGCATACTGCCTAGCAAGTTGGGCTTCGTAGTCTGAACGGAGGTTCTGCTGCCCACGTTGGAAGTCTTGGTAGCCAAGGCCTGCGAGATATCCAGTTCTCTGGGTAGCGATATCCTTGCCCGCCCCTATAAGTGCAGACCCAAAGGCCCCTGCACCCCTCCTTCCCTGTGCGGCATATTGCGCCTCTAGTTGCTTGGCAACCTTGTTAAGATATTCCTGGTCTACAGCACCGAGTTCAGAAGCGAGTTTACTCCTAGCCACATCAGATTGTTTATTCTGATACTCTGTAGTTCCCTCAAGGAAAGTGCCCAGACCATACAAATCAAGCGCACCCTGCTCCATCTGCTTGCCGAAATATTGCTTTTCAGCCTCCGTTGCATCCCTGCCCATGCGCTCTTTAATGGCGGCGTTGATGGCATCAGCATAGGTGCCGATAGCCCCCATAGTAGCGGCTCCTTTAGCGATGGCAGCGGTAAGCAAGGCGGGGTCAGAGGCATATTGCGCATATTTCGCTATTATCTCCGGCGAAGCCTTCTGACCTGTAGCAAGTTCGTAATACTGACCTATCCGCTTGTCTTCTCCCCGAACTTGGGCGAGTTGGTCTTTGACGGACTTCAACGCCCACACTATCTTCCCGCCGGTTTCGGCTTGGGTTGGAATATTTATCCTACCCGAAGCCACATAGTTCTGAAATTCAGGGGAATTAACTATCGCCTGATACTCTTTTATTTTTTCAACGAGATTAGCCATAAATCCTCCGTTATTCCGTCACTCTCCACGGCTTTTCCACATAATCCACGGAGGCTCCATAGAAGCTCCAGGGTTGGTCTGCCGCGTTATTTCCTACCTTAAGGTTGAAGAACTGACCTGTCCCCCCCAACTCTAATGCACGATTATTTCTTACAAAATTAGCCGTAGTGCTAGTCAACGCTATGTTATACGATGTAGAGTTAGCCGTGTCAATAGTGTAGGTGGCGGTTAACGACGACCCGCCAGATGCACCGGCGATAACGGATAGCCGCTGAAATTCTTTTTCAGTATACGGATTAGACCCGATGAAGTCTTTGGTCTTCCAATATGAATTTATAGCCGCCCCGTTGTCAGAGTTTCCGTAGGGATAGGTATATACATACCCACCCGTAGGCGAACCGAACCATACCGAATCTGATATGGTTACGGGGTAATTCATGGGGATATCGAATATAGACCATCCCATCCGCTTGGTGTCTAATTTAAGCACCCTGTTATTTGTGGTGGAGAAGTTGTAGGGAACGGAGAAGTATATATCCCCTAGATACTCAAAAGCAGCGGATTGGGAATCCGTAGCAAAGTTACGCGCATATTTCAGAGAGTCCGTGCGGACTGTCTCCGTAGCGCATGACAGAGTATCCGCCGCCTTTAGCCTGACATGGGTTCCTGTGGAAGCGGTAATAGCGGAACCGGAGGTAAGAGATTCATAAACCGCAGAATCTGTGCCGCCGGAGTATGTAGATACCGCAATAGTATAAGTCCACGCACCAGTTCCAGTTGTGGTCTTATCAGCCAAGAAAGTTCCCCAGGTTGACATCCCACCGATATTCACCTCATCTGATAGCCAATAACCAGTAGTTTTAAAGTTCAGGGAAACATCTGATATATACGGGGAGGATATGGTGTTAGTGGTTGCAGCTATTTCCGATTTCCATTTGTAGTAAGGACAGGTAGAACACCACACCGAGGAGGTAGACTGCCATACGCTTAAAGACCCGGTAGAAGCCGTAGCAAAAGCGATATAATAGTTAATTGACGATCCTGCGGTAATAGACGAGGTTTCCACCATAGTCCCATAGAACGGGGTGTCTGCCGTGACATGGTGGAGCTGTGATATGAAAGTCCCAGAAGAAGCGGCGGGAGGAGTTTCCTGCATATCATAGATTATATATGTGTGTGCAGAGTATTTTGCCTTTAAATTTACATATATAGTTCCCTTTGTGAATGGGGTAGACCTAATAAAACTAGGGGAAATCGATGCGCCATAGCGGATTTGTATATTATAGTCCGTATTCTCATAACTGGACATATCTATAGTTAAATCTTTATTGTTATATGACCCATTCCCAAACGAAAAAGAATTAGAATATACAAGTTCATCTGTGCTATTTTTATATATCCCAAAAGAAACGGATGTATATCCATTTGTGTCTTTATAAAATAGCCTATCCCCATAAACAGGAGATTGTCCATCATACGAAGTTGCAGAGGCAGTCCAATTTTCCAGAGAATCCTGCCAATTAGACGTATCCCCCTGCTCCGCGCCCATGTTCCTAAAATAGCCCCCCAAATCAGGGGTTTGTCCGAGAGATGTGATATAGATTGAGTCGTTGGTTATCTTAAGAGCAGGGTCGGTAGTTCCGGCATTAAAATCAGCATCCGTGGTGTCCTGATATGAGAAAGTAAGAGGCTCTATACTCCCATAGGTTCCAGAGGAAGTAGTATTAAAAAACGTGCCTTGGTTAAAGTCTGACTCCGTGGTATACTTTCTAGTCACTACGGATGAAGTGGGAGATATATTTTCGGTAGTCCCCGATATCTTTTGGGAGGCATCTACTATAACCCCGGAATTATAGGCCCATATTTTATTGTCCGTGCCTTTGAAGTAAACAACCCCCTCATGGTCCACAATAGCTTGCGGATCGCTCATTCCAACGCGGGAAGACACCACAGAGGCGGTCAGGTCATACTGGTTCGTTCCCTGATACGAGGTAAACGAATTAGTTTTAAATATCAGCCACTCTGACCCTGTTGCGTATATAGCGGTTATTTTGTCACCGGCTAGACCGACATCATCAAAGGAAGGACTATCTACATCTATATCCACCGTGAAATTCGTATAATCCCCGGCTGCGGAGAAATATAACCTATTGGGGTAATCGGTCGTCCCCGCCACCAACATCCTCGTAGTGGTCATGGCACACATAGACCCCTTCGGCATAGAGGGATAATAGGTTATGGTCGTGCCATCCCAAGACCAAGGAGTATCGTGTGAATCGTTAAATGCAAACACGCTTCCGTCAGACGCGCAGAAATCCCACTTCGCACCGGCTGGCATTGTGGAAAGTAGCGCGGAATAGACACCGCCGTTTATAGAGGTATAAATAGTCCTGTCGCTGGCTATAAGGTGGATGTTATTCCCGCTTGAATCGCGGAAGGAAATAGCCCCGTTTACGGAGGCGGTTGTTATTCCAAGGGTTTCGTATAGCGAATACCCCTCTCGCTTGTTAATAGCGAGGCCGTCTTTAGATATCTCCACATTAAGCAAATCCTGGGCCTGTGACGGGTCTAGAGTAATAGAGGCATCGGTGTTATTAAGCCCGGAGAAAGGCCCGCCGATAGATAGTGTCTGCGCTGACACATTGCCAGCCAGAAGGAGCCCAAGAACCAGTCCTATCATCTCGCCCTCACGTTATTCACCCTGAAATTCAAGGGTGCGGATTTAGTATTGCCAAAAGTCTGTATAGCGTCGTTCACCGCCTTGGAATACATACCTATAAAGTCGTTTCGCTTCTGCGATATCTCCGGGGTCTGGGTAAGATATAGCATCAGCAACCATGCGGCATATCCTGCAATTCCTATGTGATATTGCACCATAAGAGCCGAACTATTAAGCGGAACAGAGGTGTCTGCGGTAAGAGTTGCGGGAACAGGATAGTAGGTAAGAACTATCGCAGTCCCGGCATCCGTGCTATCAGGGATAGGATAAAGCGTGATAGTCTTCTTCGCTTCATCCGGGTCTACTATAAACCATTTGGGGGTTCCGGTATCAGAACTCCAGGCCGAACTGCCCTTCCTGCGCTGAAGCTCTGCCTTAGTAATAGGGGATAGTTCTACCCCGTTAAGTGTCACCATCTTCTCATACATGAAATCCGTGGGGAGAGAATACCCCCCCGTCCTGGCAACCATCGTTATTGGGAAGTCCTTATACAGGGCTTTTGAGTCAAGAGCAAACTGCTGCTGTGCCTTCTCTATGGCATCGTTATATTTTGCGGCGGTGAACCGAGTCTGGCTGGGATCTTCCACCAGATTGCCTATCAATGTCCGTAATTCTCCCCTGTTCATGGTATCTCCGTAATCGCTTCGGTAGTATGGCTACTAGTTTTATATTTAGGTGTGGCCCGCTTAATTTGCCCTCTTGAGATAATATCTTCCAGTATCTTCGCATATCCTTCTGTGGTCTTATCTACGTTGAAATCCTCGAATACCCTTTTATAAGCCTGTCTGCCCATCTCCCTGCGTATTTCCTTGTTCTTTATAAGCAGTTCAAGATTGTCTATGAAATCCTGGGAATCGTTGCAGAGGATAGCGTCTTGTCCGTCTTTGATGGTTTCCACAAAGTTACCTACCCTAGAAGCCACCGTGGGGATGCCTAGTGCGGAATATTCAAGCCAGCGGAGATTGGACTTACCCCTGTTAAACGCATTGTCTACCAGAGGGGCCATTCCTATATCAAATCCCTGTGAAGCTATATGCTGTGGGTATTTGTCCATTCTAACGAACTTTTCTATCCACTTAACACCTTGCATATTCCGCAGACTAGGAGAAGCACCGTGAATAATCCTAAACTCCACATTGGGATATCGCTTGGTTATATGTTCAACTGCCGGTATAATTATGGCGAGGTCGTCATTATGGGATGCCCCACCAGCCCAGCCGACAACAACCTTTCCCTTTGCAGGTTTCCTTCGCACCTTTCCCCATAGGCTGAAATCTATGCTATTGGGAACGACATAGATATTATCGTTAAATTCAGAATATATCTCCTTGAGATACGGGGTGCTGACAATGAGAGCATCTGCCTCGCGGAGTTGCGATATGCAGAGTTTCCTATATACGCTCCTAGGGTCATACGCCTCTGAAGCCGGGTTATAGGTAGGTGTGGAAAGGATGTTGTCGTCCATCTCTACCACCACAGGAATCCCATAGGCTTCACGGATGGATTGGAGCAGATTAAGTCCTGCGGGCGTATGGATCATGCCCATTACCACTACATTGGCTATCCGCGAGGCATAATCCAGCTCCCCGAATATCCTAGCCCTATATTCCGGGCTTGTAATGTCAAACTGCCAAGGATGGTTCTCGTTTAGGTCTTTCTGCCACCAGAGAATGTGCGCGGGCATTATCCTGTTCCTGTGCGCCGCCTGAACGAAATTCATCATTCGCCAGTAAGTAACACCGGAGTTAAGTGTGGGGATAAAAAGAGGCTTTATCACTTAACCGCCTCCAGTTTCATTCCCTCTATGATGCCACGCTTTACCTTGTCCACATCCTCCTGGTTTCGGGTATTGGTAATGCTCTCCTCAAGCATACGATAAGCAGAAATGACATCAGGGATAAAATCAAACTTTACCCCGTCATGGAGCATACGCATTTGCATTTCCCAATCGTCTATTCCAAGGCGGCATATATCGCCTTCAGCATAGGGATATTTAGCGGCAATCTCCTTCGTGTATGCCATCGTCGAGTGTACTATCCCCACCGTCCCTTTTTCTATCGCCTCCCCTAATGTAACGGGCCTTGCGGGAAAATCTTTTAATATGTTTCCTAATGCGTCCATACCCACGGCAGAACCGTATATCACTTTCCCATTCTTCATCTTCTTGAGAGTCCATTCGGCCCTCGTATTCACCGCCAGATCGTCCGAGTCTAGCACACATATAACATCCCCTGTGGCGGCGGCGTTGCCTATGTTCCTAGTGGCAGACCGCCCCCTATTCTTCTCTGAAAGGATTATTTTAATCCTCTTGTTTTTCTGCCTCGCAAGCCAAGCGAGATACTGCCTAGTGCTGTCGGTTGAAAAATCATCTACGATTACAACCTCTATGTCCCTGTGTGTCTGGTCAAGACACGACTCAACCGCATGGGGAAGCCACGCGGCGGTGTTATACGACGGGATAACAAAGGACACCTTCATTTCAGCACCTCCAGGAGTTTAGTAGGTTGATGTTCTTTTGCCCAAAAGTTGACAGCCGGGCCGGTGTTTCGCATCACTCGCTTGCGGATAGTTTCCACAAGACTGCTGATAAACTTCCCCATGCTGTCATTATCATCAACCTTCCCGCAAAACGGAGATTCCACGTTGCTAATCACATTCCTGCCCGCCAGGAGCATCCGCTTCATCTCAAAAGTCATAGTTTTTTCCGGGTTCAACGCAAGAATAGCGGAGTAATCTTTAATTGTCTTATTCCCGGTAAACGGCTCTAACTTAATATCAGGAAGGCTATGCTCAAGACACCCAATAACCTGCCGATATTCGGGGGTGATATCCACCACCACCCTAGCCTTCGAGGGAAACGGCTCGATAGCGTCGGTATTAACTATGGGAAGGGGCATTACCGAAACCTTGAACCCAGCCCTCTCCATTATCTTCTTCGCCGCTATGTCCTCTACAAACATAATAGCTTGATAGTTCAATCGTTCTGCATAGAGGGATATGGCCTTGAGAGATATGAAGTTGTTAACCTCGGTAACATCTGCCATAGTGAAAAAGATTATCTTTTTGCTCAACTTTTGGTTGAATATGGCAGAATGGGATGTAACCATATTCGGGTGGAGGCTAAAGCCCACTTGTATTATGGTGTCATATCTATTCGGCTTGTAGTTGGGGACATCTTTGTAATCGGCATCTATCAACTTGGCAAGCCTTATCCCCTCCTGCTTATAGGACAGGGAAGATACACAAACCTTCCTGTCGGGAAGATTGTGCTTTGTTTTAACCGCATCCACACGCTCAAGCCACACATCTTCCTTGCAGTTCTGCCCTGATATGCTCTTTTCGGTAGGATAGAGTGTGCTGAAGGCGTATCCGTCTACGAACCTACCCACCCCGCCGTTCTCAACTATAGTAAGCCACAAATCCCAATCTTGGAGACTCTTGAGAGATTCGTCAAATCCGGGGAATACCTCTTTCCGCATGGGAAAACAGGTAGATATATAGTTCCCGCACTTCAGCAGCCACGGATCAAACGGCTCCGCGTTTATAGCACCCTTTTCATCTAGAAACTTATACCCTGAATAGATAAAAGCCTTGTCAGGCTCACTCTTGAATATATCTACCCAATTCTTCGCCGCTTCCGGCTCGATAACACAATCGCAATCCCAAAAGCAGACATACTTGCCCTTAATATGCTTAAAACCCTCGTTCCTGGCCCTCTGTGCGCCTCCGTGGGTTATTTCAAGGGTAGATAGCCTCTTATCCGCAAAACCGCCTATAATGCCCTTTACGGCCTCATTAGGGCCATCTAGGACTATAACCGCCTCCCAATCCTTGAGGGATTGAGATATGAGGCTCTTAATACACTTCTTAAATACCTCTATATTGGGATTATAAACGGGAATAACAAAACTAATCATTAACCCTCCTGCATGAATTTAGGCGTTTCTATCGCCTTAAAACTAAATCCACTTCCATCCTTCAGCACAACCCTTGGGTGTGCCTTCGCCATCTCTGCTATATCTCCTGCGTGGCCTTGATGTATCAAACATTTAACCATCCTGTCAAGCCTTCTCTCGTATGGTCTAACGTCTGAATAATGCCTGACTACGATACTAATATGCTCCACATTATAGGGGTAGCGCAGAAAGTCCTTATCATAGAACTCGTGGGAATCGCCGGTAATCTCGCTAAAATATGTGTCCTCGTTGGATGCGCCATAGTGTCCGTGGTAGTGCGCCCCTAAATCTGGATTGCGGAGGCGGTATATGTTTTTCCACCTCTCACCCCTGCCTGACATCTCAAGTATTATCCCGCCAGGGTCTCCTGCGTAGGATTTTATCCCTATCGTAGCAGCTATACAACCCTCGCTCATATCAAATTTTCCCTTCTCATACATCATATCAGGGTGGAGGAATATCGCCATATCGGTATCCAGTGTCCACATAGCCTCGTTTGAGAGCCTTTGATAATCGTCCTTTAAATCCTTCGGGTCTTTTTCGGTAAAGAGTTTGATTTTATCCCAGTATTCTTTTTTGGCCTCTTGAATAGCCTCAAGCGTTCCGTCAGTAGATCCTCCGTCAAAGAAAACCATCTGGTCTAGGATAGGAAGCCAAACGCGGAGATGCTCTTTAATCCACATCCCCTCATTCTTGATAAGACAGAACGAACCTATGGTCATTTCACCGCCAGCATATTAAGTGAAACAAGTTTATAGTCTATGTTGGAAACATTCATTGAACACTCGTTATTTTGCGCCCCTGGGAGAGTTTCCACTCTGGTTATATCCGTAAATCCAGCATTCTCTAAATATTTACGGAGTCTGCCTTCGTCGAATCCTTGCCGGTGGTCTGCGCCGTCATATAGCTGATCTCCCCACAGAAAATATGTTATCCAATCAGCCATTCCGGTCTTTAAATATATTTCTACGGCCCGCCTAAAATCGGGAACAGATATTTTCAGCATACCACCAGGTTGCAATACTCTGTACCATTCCTTCAATATATCAAGAGTCCGCTTGTGGCTAAAATGCTCCAATATGTGCGAGGCGTAAATTTCTTCTACGCTATCGTCTGGATATCTGCTTAAATCAGATATATCCATAGTTTCATCCACGCCCAGATACTTGTCTTTATCTATGTTGATATACCCATCTCGTATGCGGGTGTTGCAACCGAGGTTGAGCTTCATTAGTTGTCCTCGTTCCAATTAATAGTAATTCCAAAAGATGTTGCTACAGAACTTTCAGCCCCAAAGATAACCGTCTCTCCGGGGAACACAAACAAGTTATACGGGGTCAAATCTACCTGGACATTTGTATTCCTAGAGGATAGGGTGTTGAATACTCCATATCCCGATGTGCCTGTAGTCCCGGCAATATCATAAGAGGCCACTGATTCTCCGGAGGTTATGGTCACGCCAAATCCATCCACATCCAGCACTTCCAGGTCGTAGGTAGCACTAGAAGACGGCGAAGAACCCCAATACCGAGGCTTTTTCCGCCTACGGCTATTTTTTTTTGTCCTACCCCGCCCGATACGGTGATAGAGAATACTGAAGGGAGGTTTACGCCGTACATAGTTATTTCTTCTTTTTTATTTTACTCCCATATTTTTTAGTCCACTTCTTTGCTACTTCGGGATGTTTCGCCCAGAGATAGGCCCGCTGCTTTGAGGATTTGAAGGGCATATTAGGGTGTAGTGCAAGTGCAAGCACCGCCTGCATCGGGTTGAGTAGTGCAATGCCCCATAGAACCGCCCGCCGTGAGGCATAAAGCATATCCCGCCGTGGGGGTATTGGTTCCCGCCATGTGGATAGTGCCGCTGGATATGTCTAGTTTGGTTTGTGGAGCCGTAGTGCCTATGCCGACATTGCCGCCCCTGGGATTAATAGCAATAGGTTGATAGGAAGCGCCGTCTACTATTGCCTGTAAAAATCCTCCATTAAGCGTAGCATCATAGCCCATAGACATACGATAGCCGGGGTTGGTTAAAGTGGCTTCTATCTGTCCATACTTGCCAGTATCGGGATGCTCTGTTATCTGTTGTGCGACAGTTAGTTTAGACAAAGGCCCCGTGGTTCCTATGCCGACGTTGCCGCCGCTCACCACAAGCGTAGACCCGCCCACCGAGAAGGCGTTGCCCTGGACTGTTAGGGTGGAGGTAAACGTCTGCGCCACGCTCTCCGTAGGGGAGTTGACAAACGCATCCGCGAAATCGCCACTCTGGGGGCCACGGATCACATCAAAGGCCCGGACAGGGCTACAAGCAAATATCAGTAGAAAAGGAATTATCTTGTTCATCATCCCCCCTTATTGAACCATTCCGTCAAGGCAGCGTATTTCTATAGCATCAGAAGATATGCCATCTGCACCGAGGGCAGAGATAGCACCCGTCATAGAGCCGTCTATCCTGAAGTATTCGCTGGCCCCTATAGGAAGGCCGATAGTGCGAAGCGTAACACCGGCGGCGGCAGAGCCTATGTGTATCGTATAGGCCGAAACATTCTTACAAAGACTATCCGGCCTCTTTACTGTGGCGGGCATGAACTCGGTGGGGGTAAAAGAAGATATAGCAACCGCCCTGCTCTGAATATACGAGCCACGCTCAATCCTGGTAGCCCCTTCGTGTCCAGTATCGGCAACAACTATCCCCACAAAACACGCGGCTATAACCGCACCGCACATTAGCGTAAGCATCTTGTTCATAGCACTCTCCACCCGATTATTTAGTTAAAAATTGTAATACCCTCCCCCCGTTTAAGAGGGGAGGGCATTGTGCTATCTCATTTAGAACTTCTCATGAGTAGCGATGATAACACCGGCAGACGGATTCAGAACCGCCGCGACACCGCGCACCTTGAAGGTCAGGGTGCTGAACAGGTCGTAGGGGTTATCCGTGGAGTTCGGGCCGGGCCGCTTCAGAAGCATCTTCACGCCGCCATCCAGCTCGGTCACACCCAGCGCACCCTCACCGCAGACGAAGGTCAGGTTGACGGAGTGGGCCGCAACCGCGTAGCGAGGGGCATTGGTGGACTCCATAAACTTCACCTGATGCACCTTGCCGACGATGTGCTTATACATCGTCTCCCTCGGGCCTTCCACATAGGAAAGCTGCCATTGCTTGTAGTCGGGGTTAGCCATCATAGTAGCAAGGGCATGGGGATGGGCAACAGCCACATAGTAGCCATCACTCATCGGCTTGACGTTCAGCCTCTTGAGCCGCGCAACAGCCTTGCGGATCGCTATCGGGCCAAGGGTGGCAGAGATAGACGGCGCAGATTTGGACACGGCAGACAGACGCGCAGCCGAAGTGCCGAACACAAACGGGAAGCCGAACTGCTTATTGCTGTTGGCATGGACGGTCCCGGTGTTCGCGCAGAAGGACGACACGGTGGCAGACATATAGGCAGACAGGATGCCGGTCTTGGTGGAAGCGTTCTGACCCACTTGGGCAAGGACGTTCTTGAAGACGGCAAGCTGGACGATATTGTCAACCGTAAGGGCCGCACTCTGCTCAAGCTCACGCAGCGCACCCGGCTCGACGGGCAGAACGCTCGTCTTCTCCAGGAGGTCGGTTATCTTGATACCGCGACCATAGGACGCGATGCTGGCAGTAACCTTGCGGGACGACAGAGACACCGTGCTATTGGCAGACGCTTCAGCCAGAGTGGAAGAAGCGGCAGCAAGGGTGCGCCAGCCGTTGAAGGTTATGCTCGTGCCGCTACCAAGGGGCAGCGGATACTTCTCACCGAGCTGATAAAACCACACCTGCTCGTGCAGGGTTTTTATCGCCCGCTTCTCAAAATACGACATGAGAAGGTTGTCGTTGTTAACTATGCTAGTGTTCTGATCAGCCATTACCTCGCCGACACCTGTTTAGCCCCAACTTTAAAAGCTGGGATATCCCAATTTCTTAAAGAACTCACTCTGCTGTGCAGGGGTAAGTTTCTTCAGATACGCCTCAATGGCCTCACGGCTATCGAGCCGAACTACGGGATTATTGGACAGAACCGCCGCTTGGCCTGTCGGTATGGGGGCCGATGGCCTTGCCTGGGGAGTAGGTGTCAAAACCTGCGGAGCCGTCTGTGAAGCGACATTACTTGTACCCCGATAGAAAACATAAGCCGCCTTGTAGGGGTCAGCCGCATTACGCAGAAAGGGTTGGGTTTCAAGCAGATTCGTAAGGGTATTTACACCTTCCTCGGTATAAACCCACGGATCACTCTTGCCGATAGCCTCTATCTGCTGCTTGGAGGTCTGATTAGCCGCCATTTCCTTTATGCCCTCAATATCCTTGATGGCTCTGGAATAGGCCGCTTCTTCAGCCGCCTTTACCGTTGCGGCGTTGAGGCGTATGATAGCCGCGCCTAAACCCATAGTCTGCACATCCTTTTCAAAGGAAGCGGCAAATTCAGGGGATACCTGAATATTAGCCATATTCGCAGCCTGTTCCGGGGTCAGACCTAACTCGGCCTTCTTAACCTCATTCATCTTGCGCTTAAGCTCTTTCTCTTTTTCAAGATACTTGGCAAGCACATCTTCCGCGCTGGCAAGCGACTTCTCTACTTTTGCGGTATCTATCTTACCTTCGGGGGTTTTGAACTTCTCTGGGACTTCAACTGCGGTTGCCTCTGTCGTTACCGGGGCCTGTTCAACAGGTTGCTCGGGCATCGTCGGCGTGGCGGGAGTCTCAATAGCAGGGCCTTTGGATTCGGCTTCCAACTTCGCCATATCTGCGGCAAAGTTCTCGTTAGCGAAAGAAAGAGTATTATCCACCGGGGGTATCCCAGTAGGGCCTACTCCATTGCTAGGGCTTGATACATCCTGCGTATTGTTCTCCGTCATTTCTGTCGTGTTCACTTATTACTCCTGGTTGCCTTTAGGGGCCAGTTTATTTTACTCATTGAGGGTTCCGTTGGGAATTATCTCAAATCTTTACAGAGGCGAATCTCATCCTCAACCCACTCTTTTATTCCCTTTAGAACCTCATACTTGGCCTGATAGTTAAAAGCAGCCTTACTTGTTTTCTGCGCGACAGGCAGTTTAATGAACTCGTCCCATCCCCTAGTTATTTCTTCCTCTATGTGATTGAAGAGCAAAATCCCGCCTGGGGAGCGCATCATGTTTTCAAGGTAATCTGCGTTCTGTGCGCGTTCTTCGTTCATCCCATGTTATATACACTATTTTTATAAACTTGTCAATACCTATGCCATCCTTTTCAGCCATTTATAGTTAAGCCTATCTAGTATGACTATTTCCCAATCGGTATTTTTGAGGATATGCTCGCAGAAATGATGCCCTATAAAACCTGCCCCGCCGGTTATGAGTATTCTCATTATTTCTTTTTCTTGCCAGCCTCGTTCATGGCTATCGCTATAGCCTGTTTGTAGTTGGTTACTTTGTCCCCGCTGCCGCTATGCAAGGTTCCCCTCTCAAACTCACGCATTACAGCAGATACCTTATCATCAGGGGAAAGATGCTTTCGCTTCTTTGCCCCCGCACCGAGAACGTCTTTGTGCTGCATCGCACGGCTAATATCTTTTTCACTCATATACTCTCCTATTATTGCATCTGTTGGGGCATAGGCACAGGGGGAACCATCTCGGTGGGAGGAGGTGCGCCAAACGGAGCCTCTGGGCCACCTATCATAGCACCTTGCTCTTCTAGGATCTGATGCTCCGTCTTTTTATACCTGTCGGGGTCTTCGTCCGCATTCTGCATGGTAGCATCGAAGAAGCTCTCATCGTTGATCCACGGCGCACCTATGAACTCTTTGCGGATAGATAAAAGTCTGGCCTGTCTTACCGCCTTGTTCTCCATAGTGAACACTCCAAGTGGCATATAGATATAGTCCCTCTCGATCTCCTCTGGGGTAATGGGGATAAAGTCCTGCATCTTGTCAGGGCCTATGCTGTTCTCCACATCCTCCGGGGTCATGTTCTTATAGATAACCTTCCATACGCCGTGAAAGAACTTCTTGAGGAAGTCCATCTCTATCTTTAGGCCGATATACGAGAACTTCTCGCCAGCGGATTCCTTGAGCAGTTCTTGACCGCCAAGTGTCTGATTAGCGTCTTTCACAAGCCCGGCAGTTCCAAGGGTAACGCGATTTGCGCTAGTCCTCTCCTGCGCCCACCTCTCTGCCTCGTTTACCTCGCTGAAGCCAGCCCGCAGAGGCGTATCGTTAATGGTGAACTCCATCATCGCATTACGGACATCGCCGTTGGGAACCCTAGAACCATCCAGCCGTATTACCATCCCCGGCTTGCTCTTTAAATCCTCCTTCGGGTTTACTAGTGCCTTCTCGATTACACCAAAGGACTTGTTAAGGGTCATGGCCCCGTTATCAAGCCGCTGATTTACCACCTCGTTGATTACGGCCTGGCTATCGGTCAGCATAGCGGGAACGCCTATTCCGTAGAATGAGTTATTTACATGGAAATAGTCCATCTTGTAAATAGGCGGCTCTCCGTCATACGCGTCATTTATCTCTACGCCGATAACACAATCCTTGCAGAATATAACCCGCCCGGATACCAGCTTCTCGGCATCGCCTATCGGCTGGCCTACGATAGTATATATCCACTTTTGGGGGAACTTGCCAAATATCTCGTAAGCTTCTATCTTCTTGCCATGTTCCGTCTTGGGGGAGGAATCGTCTGAGATCTCCCTATCCGCTTGCATCTCGTCTTCGCCTTCCGCAAACTTCTCCTGCGACTCTATGTTCTTGAGTTTATCCGCTGAATCTGCGAGAAAATAACCGTCCTCGATACCAGAGACGATTTCGCCATAGGTTATAGGATAACGGCAAGCGATAGTGTTCCCCGGTATCTCCAACGCCTTCGGGTCAGGGAATACGTCCCAGATAGAATAGTGCTTGAGGTAGAGGCCGCGATATATTACAACCTCCTTCTCTTGCTCCGCATACCCTATAGTCCGCAACTTGCCGGTAGCCGCCCTTGCAGCGAACCCTACTATGCCCATAGGGTTAAGATTATCAGTGAACCCCTCACGAATAGGCATCTTTAACTTCCTGTGTGCCTTCTCCTCTTTCCAACTCGCCCGCACAAACCCGCTGCCGTAGGTGTCAGCGTCGTGCATCACCGAATCCATCACTACGCCCCAACTGGACTTATCCAGCTCCCTAGTTATAATCGCCTGTATGTTCTTGCTCTGGTCAAGATCCCCAAGGGGGAACCTGGACTTAACTTCCATAGGCGGATTAACGCCCACCATAGTCTTGAATATGTGGGAATGGATATTCTCCCTGTGTGAAGCCGTAATGCCCACAAATACCCTAGATTGCCAGTCCTCTTTCTTGGCAGAGATATCCGGGTCAAATATGCCATCGCTGTTCCGTTGATATAGCCGCCACTTGTCCTCATAAGAAGCCTTGCGCCATTCAGCAGACTTGGACAGCCATTCGGTAACGTAGGTATGAAGCTCCGTTTTAGCGGCTTCCACCTGGATTCCGTTATCATTAGGTTCCTGTTCTATTGAATTGAGATAGTCTACTGCCTCGGCGGGTAAAAAGTCGCTTTCTATTCTGTCCATTAAAATCCTCTCAACTGAATGTATGGTGTCTTATACACTATATTTATTGACTTGTCAATGCTTCCCCTCTCTCGTATAACTCCATAAATTTAGGGCCGTTTTTCGAGATGCCCAGCTCGTTTGCGGTTTCTTAACATAGACCGCCTAATTGTTCACTCCGTAATGTGCCGGGGTTACACCCCATTCCCTTGGTCTATCTATCTCTGGATTAGCCATTACCAGGTAGCGAACACAATCCGCGAAGTCTTTATATTCCTCTTTCGGTTTTCCGTTCTTCTCATCCCTGCGCCATCGTTCCATGCTATGTAGCACATTTATACACGACTCGTCAATATACAACCTGGGCTGATTGAGCGAATCTATGGGCTTATCCTTGTTGTAGCGCAGATAGTCCCTGATCCGCAGTATTCCTGTCTCTACCTCCGTGGACACATCGGCTATAGAGTAACTATCCATAAAGTCTATGCCGTGTTCTGAAAACTCTTGCTTTAGGGTCAACCCTCCCATAGTCCTGCGGACGTTTCCAAAGTGCCTGTCCAATATTCTGGTGTTAGCCGGTCTGCCTTCTTCTATCCGCTTAAACATATCCACATAATCGCGGACGGTCATGTTGCTATCTTTCGCCCCCTGGAACTCAAACTCTGGGTATTCGCGGAATATAGTTACCGCACCATCATCACCCACCGCAGCCCAGATTATCGCAAGAGGCTTGCCAATGGCAGGGTCTACTACTTGGTAGATAGTCTTTCCGTTTAGAAACTCGTTAATATCCCCTATTTTAACAACATGAGCGTCGCGGGAGAAGGTCTTGAATATCTGTCCCGCCATGTGCATAAAGCGGCCTTCTAGTCTGGCTTCCCTCTCATCTGGGTCACAACTATTGGCGAACTTCTCAATAGCAGCATGGGGAATCACCCCATTCTTTCCATGCTCTATACAATTATCCTCCGTCCGTCCGTATATCACCCGTATCCCATTAACCCCATCATTAGCCACTAGTCGGTCATATATCCACGCACTATTGGATAGTGGGGTCATTGGCATCAGTATCTTGCCGTCAAACTTCATGCGGGATAGACAGGCATCGTATATCTTCTCTGGGGGCGGCTCGTTGAATATAAACAAGGATATGGTAGCACCCTCGAACTCGTCCTCATGCTGCTCATAGGACATCAGGTCTATTACCCATCCTGTATCTGTAGTAAACTCGCATTGGTATTGCTTGCCTTTTTTGTTGCCCGTGTATCTCCCTTTGGGCCACCACCTTATTATCTCCTGCTGAATAGAGCCTATGTTCTCAAGCTCTTTAGGCGTAGATATAACCCTGGCGTTCTTCTTGAACCCGAAACTAGTCCAATCTTTGATTACTTTATTATTGAAGATGGGTGCTTCTGCTTGGTCGGGCCATATACACCCTGCCAACATAGCTATAGCACTAGCCGTCTTTCCGCACCAGTTTCCGGCAGGGAATAGTATAGTCCTGGAATCAGGGTCTTGAAATGCTTTGATGAACTTCTCTTGTGATAGGTTGGGACGAAAGAAGCGCAGCGGCTCAAAAGCCTTTCTGCGCTCCAACTCGTAGGATATGTAGTCTAGGTCAGACACCCTTTTTAATCGCCTCCGCTTTCTTCTTCAACTCCTCCAAGACATGGGTGGGGATATTAGCCAATGGGGATTCTGTTATATCTGCCGTAACGCTAGTCTGAACGGCCTTGCCATCTATCCGGTCTATTATCTCCTTGGCAATATCTATGCGAATCTTGATAGGTATCTTCGGATCTAGGCAAGAGTCAGCCAGGAACTTGGCTATCAACATATTCTTGGGTATGCCTGTATCCTTGTGCTGCTCCTGTAGATATTCTTGAAGATAAGATGATATGCGTCTATTATGTATTCGTGCCATAATTATATTACTTTAACATGATATAGCACACAAAAAGGCTATTTGTCAAGAAGCGTTATTCCAATCCCTTAACAATTTCCCTATCGGGCCGAGTATAGTATCCTCTATGGTTGTAGGCGCGTAGCAGACACAATGCCCCCCTATTCTGCCGTCTGGGGGGTAGATGATTGGACTAACCTTGCTAGGATAGCCAGCTTTCAGGAACCCTATATTGTTGGTTTCGCGATATTTCAGGAACTCCATGTAATCTACCGCATAGGCCCTGCACATCTTTGCAGCTTCAGCTGCGAACATTACATTAGCCCCATACCACATATTGTTGAGGATGTGAAATAACTCTACTGCCCTTGTAGTTTCGTGGGTTACACATTCCCATCCGCATTTCTCGTAGAACTCCTTTAGCATATCCTTCCCTGCCCCACCTATATGCTTGGGGATACATTTGAACTTGGATAGGTTGGGGTGCATACCCCTAATACTTGACCTCGACACCTTTGCCCCCGGCCCGATTTTATTCTGTATCTCCTCCGCAGTTCCTGGGGGAGTAGTGGTCAGTATGTCTATAACCTTGGGGCAGAAGATGGTGTCATAGTCCACTACCATTTTGATAAACTTGGACATATCTTGAGGATCGCATTGGGTGGCAATCATCATTATATCCAGCGGCTCAAGAAAGTCACCTACGCATTCCCCACTTGCGTTATATATCTCCGGGCCTATATCTTTATAGTATAGAGTATCTTTATAGGTATCTTTCAGGTTCTCAAAGTGCGCCCGGCCTACCTCTCCAAAACCTATGATTAATGCGTTCATTTATCGTTCCTTATGTCGTCTATCATCATCTTGCATATCACTTGCACATCCCGCAGTATCTCTTCCCTAGACTTTTCTGCAACCGCCTTTAAGCTCTCTACATCTGACGGGATGACCTCAAAGTGTTGGCAATCTTCAGCCGTTTGAAGCATCCTCCCAAAATCCTCTTGCGAGGTGGTTTCGGCTTTAAAGTTCCACTTGTTGTGACCGCATAACATCTCAAATTGATGACCGGGAGTGTATTCACTACACCCTTCATACCCATTTATATAGGCAAAATGCTTGCACCACCAACACGCTTTAACTTTTTTCATTTCTCCTCCCTATCTATCCCCATGCCTCGCTATATAGCAAATTTTTCTGGTGGGGTAATCCCGCTTCATCTCACTCACAGCTTCCCGCAGCGTATCTTTGAAGACTAATATTGGTATTATGGTCTTTCCATCTTTTATGCAGAAATACCATCCCTTGCGCTTCCAATACTCCCCAGTTCTTTGAACCTCTGGGGCTACCGGCCCTTCTCCTGTAATCGGGGGAAGTCCTACCTGGCTATATTGTTTTACTATTCTGTCCTCCCTTTTCACCCTAGCCGTCGCATTTCGCGGGAATACTTCTTTAGCGTTTAGATCCACTTCTTTATAGACAGATTCCACTAGTCCTCCTTGGTAGTCTATAATATACTTTATTTTTACTTTATTGGCAATTTCCTTTTTTCGACTTCCTCTTGATCCCTACGAAAGCCTCTTTCCCTTTGCACCCTGCTATGTAAGACTGGTATTCTGTTGGCGCAATCTGGTATCGCAGACAAGACTTCTTAATCTTGCAGCCCATACCCAGGCACTTGGTCATTTCTCCCCTCCCTTAACATCCGGTAGTCCGTTCAAATACTGGCGGGCATTGGCTTCGGCTTCGGGATAGGTGTGACCGATACACTCCTCATACGGGGGGTAGCCACGAAGCTCAATGGAATAATGAAAGTGTTTGTTTTGGTCGTTAATACGCACCTTCGAATATCCCTTTCTCTAAGCCAAACACGCCAGCGGATCGGTGTCCTTTGAATGGCGGGAGAGGATTTCTAATACCTCATCTTTAGCCGCACATATGCCCTCGTCATACTTTCTGGCCTCACGCCTTTCTTCTACGGAGTTAAATATTCCCCCATATCCCTCCCTGTTCTTTGCCCACTCCCTCAACTCCTTGATTAACTCGCTCATTTCTCCTCCACCGCTTTCTTGGCATAGGAGAGGAGGCACAAATCACGGCGTTCACGGCAACCCTCAATATCGCATACTTCACAATATCCTGGCTCCCACCCATCAGGCACATCTACAAGCACCTTCATTTGGCCTCCCTGTCTGCCTTGGTGGGCAACGACTCTACTTTCAAAAGAAAGTATCTGCCATGCCTATCGTGCTTGTAGTGGTAAACCATCCCGTCGTCGCCTATTTGAACTAACATAGGGAGAAACCATAAAGACGGATACTCCCACCATTTTATAGTGTTCCGTGATTGGTCAACCAGTGAGAATATGTGATTATCGTAGAACGGGTTATCTTTTGGTAGCATCACTTCCTCCCCTTTAGGTATTTCTTATCTATGAGGATGGTGCAGGGAAACTTTTTGGCATTTCCATGATTGAGTGTGTTGGCATATATTCCTCCAGCTATACTACCCGGAATTCCCCAAAACCCCGCCCACGCCTTAATCTTCACCATCTTCGGCTCTACTATCTCGCACTTGGAATTGGTGTTCTTGGGGCACCCTTTCTGTAACGAAGGCTCAAGCATACCCTTATATCCTTCTCCGGAACACCCCTTGCCCACCCATTTATACATCTTCTTTTTCATCACTCCTCCTTCTTATCTCCCGTCCCTGCGGCGGGGCGGGGCTTATACCATCGGCAAAGTCCTGCCATGAATTTAGGACATTTCTTACCCGAATTTTTACAACTGGCCGTCCCTATATACGGTCTGTGATGATTGCACGATTTCATACTCACCTCCCTTCTTCTGCGGGCTTGTGCATACTCCTTATTACCCGTAGGTCATAAGCCTCGACTTCATGGCCGTTAAAACTTTTTATTGTGAACCCTCCACCCTTCACAACACGGCGCACCATTTCCCTGCCGTCGGCCTCTGCGCTTAAAACTACAAGCGCGGCTGCGTATCCCTGCATAAAATCCTTATCCCTTTCGCTTGGTTTCTTCATATCCCCTCCTCCTGTTTCACGTCGGACTCCACTTCGTTCCCCCATGCATCCCACCCATCCACGCGTTGCCTAGCGAATAATTCTATGCGGGGCAAATCTCCCATTAACCTCACTATCCTTTCTCTAACCTCGTTTGGTTTTTCGCTATGCCTTGAAATTGGTGTATCAATTATTTGGTGTACGTTCTTGGCTACTCTTGATATTTTCCCCTTTGTAGCAATCAAGCATAACTCCACATTAGCCCTAGTCCAGTATCCCATTCCCCAAAACCATGACGGGGTTTTTTTGTTTCTCTTGGCCCACACAAAGCCTATCGTTTTGTATGTGAAGCCCCACGCTCGGCACAAGTCTATCCCCTCCTGTAGACAAGGGGCAGTAACCCACAGAAACAGTACAGCGTTATCCTCGCAGATAGACTGAACAGGCAAAGCCTGTATATCTGATTTTTGCATAGTAGGATAGTGACTTTCAGCAGTTCCGCTATCTCCTTTTTTTGACCACACTTTATAACTCCACGGCGGATCAGCGTATATTATTGAGTATTTTTTGTCTGGAAAGTTCATCTCTCCTCCTGTTTCACTTCGGGTATCCTTATGGATGTTTAGTCCATTTTAGGCTATTTAGTAGCCGTCGCCGGAGCCGTAGCCGGAGCCGTCGCCGTAGCCGTAGCCGTCGCCGTAGCCGGAGCCGTCGCCGTAGCCGTAGCCGTCGCCGTAGCCGTAGCCGTAGCCGGAGCCGTCGCCGTAGCCGGAGCCGTCGCCGTAGCCGTAGCCGTCGCCGGAGCCGTAGCCGGAGCCGTAGCCGGAGCCGTAGCCGGAGCCGTAGCCGGAATTCTGGTTTTCGTCAAATCCAACTACACGCTTGTTTTCCATTTTGATTCCTCCACAGACACAGAAGCCACTACAGTCAGATAGTCAAACTCAACCACGCCGTAGGTTTTATCAAGGACTGTCTTTCCCGGTATGGGGCCATTGGCGGCTATCTCCCCTAATCCTTTTGTCGTCCCCCACACCCGTATCACAGAGGCATTGTGTAGTTTGCAATCAGAGCCGTTACGCTCAAATCTTCCAACCATAACCCATCCTCTCTGTAGTATGACTATCTTTATCGGCCCGTCAAACTCCTTCTGCTGAAAGGAATCGGCGGGGATATACTTTCTGCCTTTTATCACAACTTCGTCTATTTCGGTATTCATTATTTCCTCCTAGTTTATTTCTGCAATTAGTTTAGTCTTGTTTCACGTCGGGTAGCCCGTTAAGATAGGCCCGTTGCCTTGGTGGGGTCATTTATATAACACCTAACCGAATCATGCTCTACCTCAAACGAATGACCATTAAGCATTACGATTTGGTCTGCCTCAACATAGTCCCTGCTATTGTGGAAATCAAGGCGAACATAGTTCCCGCTTACAAGTTCTCCGTTGTCTATGCGCTTGCCCTCAAAAACAACATTCTCCGGCTTGGCAATCAACCCCTCTGCCTTGGCTGGCGGCGTGGGGTTGCACGGGCCGTATACATATTCGGCTTGATGCAGCAAGGCCGTCAGAAGTGCTTTTGTCTTGCCTTTATGTTCCGCTATCTCTCGATTTAACAGTCGGATAAACCTACCCTGCCCCAATTGTCGGGGGCATTTGTGGGGTTCAAGCCCATTCATAATCAATAGACAGTTTGAACAAGAGAACCCGTCCTCCGTGGGCTTGGCCTCTTGTTTGGCCTTCCATTCCCTGAACTCGTCCAGTTCTTCCTTGCTTATCGTTATCCCTGAACTGCGCTCATAGGGACAGTCGGCGAGGGTGAATCCGCAGTCCTTGGCCTCGTCCTGTTTGGCGTAGCGGGAGAGGATTTCATTGAATCTAGCGGCGTCGTCTTGATCATAGAAATCTACATCTTGCGCCCATGCTCGCAGTTTATCCACCAACCCCGCCGGGGCTTGCGGCTTGGCCTTCTCCATGTCGGAAAGGATTTTCATAAAGTCCTTATCGGCTTCATTCATGTCCTCTATTTCGGCTTCTTTGTCTAGCCCGTGCTTTTCCCGCCACTCCCTCAACCGCTTTATGTACTCGTTCATATTATTTCCCTCCTATCAGTATCTTAACTCCGTAACGCAGTATCTTGGCCATCATACGGACTCTGGCGGCAGAGGCGGCGGCATAGGCGGCGGCATAGGCGGCATAGGCGGCATCGGCGGCGGCATCGGCGGCGGCATCGGCGGCATCGGCGGCATAGGCGGCATCGGCGGCATAGGCGGCGGAATAGGCGGCACGGGCGGCATAGGCGGCGGCATCGGCGGCATAGGCGGCATCGGCGGCGGCATCGGCGGCATAGGCGGCGGCATAGGCGGCACGGGCGGCATAGGCGGCGGCAGAGGCGGCGGCATAGGCGGCGGCATAGGCGGCATCGGCGGCGGCATCGGCGGCATCGGCGGCATAGGCGGCGGCATAGGCGGCACGGGCGGCGACACGTCTATTCGTCTCTGTCGGTTCCTTTATACACTTATCTGCCGCCTCTATCGTTTTCCTTGGCCTATCATCATTAGGATATTTATCCTCGTAGATTTTAAGCACTTGCCTTGCCGCATAGCAAGCATACTGTATTTTCTGCGTATGGGTCATTAGCCGTATTATGCCCCAATTGGCGAATTCCATTCCCTCGTTCCCGTCTTTAATAGCCGCTTTAACAAGTGCCGTGAGATTGTGGTCTTTCTGCTTCTTAAACCACTCTATCCCCTCGGCACAAGCGTTTAATTTCTCTAACTGCTTTTTAGTTATGTCCATATCTCCTCCCTCCAAATAAGTTTGCCCCGTTTATGCTTGATGGTTTTGTATGGAATAGGCACAAGGCACACACTTGGGCGATCACCCCTTTCCTTCCACACCATAAAGTCGGGTTCTCCAACTTTTGCTAGGCCCTCCCATAGCACAATCTCTTTGGTCTTAGCCTTCTCGGCGGCTAGGAGGTCGGGGGTGGGGATTTCGGAGTATTGGTTTTCTTCTTTTGGAACCCGCTGGTGTATATTGCTGGTTGGGACTTGTTTCCATTTTCCGTTAATTTTTACCTTCATATCCCCTCCTTGGCGGGCGGCGCGGAGTGGCGGGAGATTAAGTCTTTAAGATAACTGACAAGGACAGTTGGTTCCCCTTTTATCGTTATATCCATATGTTGTGCCACATCGTCGTTCATATCTAGGATATTGGCTATAGCACCACGGATACTATCTTCATTAAGCAACCCGTCCTCCCCCTTGTCTGTCGGCTCGGGCGTGGGGTGGCGGGAATTGAGATACTCTTTTAGAACTTCTCCGAGAAGGACATAGCACCCATGCTGTTTTTTCTTATAGGCTATGAGGCCAAGCATATATCCGGCAAACGGGTCTTTTCTCTCGGCCTCGTTGTATCGGTCACTAGCCTCAATAAATTTCTTGTATTCCGAACTAGTGACAGGCTTGCCCCCAGCACTACGATAAGCAACCATTTTCTTTTCGTGCAGTTCTTTCAACCCGTCCTCCGTGGGGCGGGCTAGTGGGGCGCGATAATCGGCATATCGCTTTTCGTGCCATTGGTTGTATTTGTCAAGAACAATGTTGTTGGGGTCATGCATCTCAACCACTTCTGCCAGTTCCCCCGCAATATCTAGTAGTTCTGCTTTTGCTTCCACCAGCCCCGCCTCTTCCGTGGGCTTGGCCTTCTCCATGTCGGAGAGGATTTTCCCTAGCCATACCCGCCAATGCTCGGGGCTTTGTGGGTCGTTGCTACCATCACGCAGGCACTCCCTCAACCGCTTTATGTACTCGTTCATATTATTTCCCTCCTATCAGTATCTTAACTCCGTAACGCAGTATCTTGGCCATCATACGGACTCTGGCGGCAGAGGCGGCGGCATCGGCGGCAGAGGCGGCGGCATAGGCGGCATCGGCGGCGGCATAGGCGGCATAGGCGGCATCGGCGGCGGCATCGGCGGCATCGGCGGCGGCATCGGCGGCATCGGCGGCAGAGGCGGCGGCATAGGCGGCACGGGCGGCATAGGCGGCGGCATAGGCGGCATAGGCGGCATCGGCGGCGGCATAGGCGGCGGCATAGGCGGCATCGGCGGCATCGGCGGCAGAGGCGGCGGCATAGGCGGCACGGGCGGCATAGGCGGCGGCAGAGGCGGCACGGGCGGCATAGGCGGCACGGGCGGCATCGGCGGCATAGGCGGCGGCATCGGCGGCATCGGCGGCAGAGGCGGCACGGGCGGCATAGGCGGCGGCATCGGCGGCATAGGCGGCATCGGCGGCATCGGCGGCAGAGGCGGCACGGGCGGCGACACGTCTATTCGTCTCTGTCGGTTCCTTTATACACTTCTCTGCCGCCTCTATCGTTTTCCTTGGCCTATCATCATTAGGATGTTTATCCTCGTAGATTTTAAGCACTTGCCTTGCCGCATAGCAAGCATACTGTATTTTCTGCGTATGGGTCATTAGCCGTATTATGCCCCAATTGGCGAATTCCATTCCCTCGTTCCCGTCTTTAATAGCCGCTTTAACAAGTGCCGTGAGATTGTGGTCTTTCTGCTTCTTAAACCACTCTATCCCCTCGGCACAAGCGTTTAATTTCTCTAACTGCTTTTTAGTTATGTCCATATCTCCTCCCTAGAATAATTCCTCTACTATTGTAGCATATTTTGACTCAACATACGCATCGGGATCATAGTCTATTACAGCACTAGCCTTTTGCGCCTTCAGCTCCCTTAAAGTGTAGAACGTGGAGGGGATTTTAGTGTATAGCGAACGGATATGTGCTACTGTTATCCCGTGTTTCTCCGCTAGACTCTCTAGGGGTTTTCCCTCGATGTCCTTGGGCCGGATAGGAAATATATCACCTATAAACCCACACATGGCGCAGAGGATTATGTCCGCTATTGGCTCGTTGGCTTTGTGCTTGTGGTATATGCTTATCTGGTCTCGCACCATTATTGTCCCAATACGCATACCCGTCTCGTCTTTTACCCCGCATTTGGGGCAGCGGCGATATTCATAGTGCATTGTTGTCTCCTAGAATAGTGTTATTTGTCCCGGCAGGTCTTGAAAGTTCTTCGTAGAGGACTCTAAAGGCCCGCTCTGCGGTTTGTGGTACGACCCCATTTCCGCACATTCGCAACTCGTCGGTGCGGTTTGTGCCTTTAACCATCCATCCGTAAATCTCTTCCAATTCCGTATCAGAGAGGCCGGTGCATCGGGGGAAGTCCAGCCTAGGGGCAGACCCATCAGCGTTTCCACCCATCGGGGGTTGAGTTTGGCAGAGTCCCCTGCCGACATCAACTGATTGCATAATGTGTCTTGTGGGTTTCCCTTCCTCTCCGCGCAGGCCTTCCCCCTCGGTGTCCCGCTGTCCCTTACTGTTGCGGTGGCCCACGCCTCCCCTTGATACTCTCGGCGGCTCCCAGGCGTATTGGCGCTCTCCGGGGCGGGAGGGCCAAACTTGGCTATCGCCTCCAAAGTGTCCATCCGCGTCTTCCCGTCCTGTCTGTCCACCGCGTTCCCGCAGCCCTTGTAGTCTCTGGTGGTGGTGGTGGGCCACATCTTCCCGAATCTCTCCACCGCTTGTGGCGGGGTCACGCTGGGCATTGACCCCGGTTTCTGTTGAGAGGAGCGAAGGTTCCCGGTGTGTGTGTCTGATACTGTCGCGGATGGCCAGTTCTTCACCACATTTGAAAGCCCCTGCTGTTTTGAGTTCTGGCTTCTCCTGTCGCTGCAATCGGTCGTAGGCCAAGATAAACACCCGCTTCCGCTGGTGTGGCGCCCCAACTTCAGCCGCGCTGAATATTCCCCACGCCGCTGTGTAACCATCTTCTTCCAAATCGGCAAGGACTGTGGAGAGTCCAAGCGTGACGTGCCCTTCGACGTTTTCAAGGAATACCATAGAGGGGTGGGCACCACAAATGAACCGTCGGCATGACGGCCACAGGTGTCGCTCGTCGTTATGTCCGTCGCGCTTCCCGGCGTGGCTGAACGGCTGGCAAGGATAGGAAGCGATAAAAAGGCCGACTCTATCTTTGAATGGTTCGATGGGGAAGGTCGTAACATCCGACCAGACAGGAACCGGGTCCATGAGTCCCGCTTCCATTTTGCTGACCATGTTCGCGACGACGAAGGCTTCCCTCTCACAGACAGCGACCGAGCGCAAGCCTGGGATTGCTCGTTTAAGTCCGATAGCATTTCCACCGTATCCGTGAAACCACTCGACACAGGTAACGACAGATTTTTCGGTAATATCCACATATCCTCCTATTCCTCCCTGCTCTTAACCAATTCTCTGCTCTTTAGCCCTATATAGATATATTCCCTTATCCCACCACACACCTAAACTCCGCATCCATGTCCTTTATATATTGCGGGGTCGGAGGAATCATCCAAGTATGCACTTCTGCGTGGCACACTCCGCAAATATTAATCAAATTTCTTCTGTTATTCCCCCCACCATACCGCAGAGGGATAATATGATGTTGACAGGCAGCTATCCCCCCACAAACCGCACACGGCCCATTTACCCAATGTTTTTCCCCTCTTTTGCGGGCATATATCTCCATGTTTACA
>JAEHJW020002946.1_pt1 | contig 29217 bp, 30 predicted proteins | sample 9271431 | NCBI WGS metagenome assembly JAEHJW02 | reverse complement strand
GATGGCGATAAGCCGTGGTCCAGTCCCCACAGCGAGCGCCGAGCCGACTGTGGTGAAGGTGCTCAGGTCGATCTTGGAGACGGTGTAGTCACCGTCGTTCGTTACGTAGGCGTAGGTCATCTACCCAGCCGCCATGCAGCGCCACTTACCCGTTTCGGTGTTCCAGAAGAACGCCGCGTCTAGCCGGGCCGTGCCGGTAGTCGTCGTGGGGAGTGCGCTAGCCCCTGCCTCGAAGTTCGCCGCCGCCAGTGTGAACGGGACAGCAGCGGTGCCGGTGATGGAGATTCGCAGCGTATCGCCGTCAACCGGCGTCCCAGTCGTGGCGATGCTGGTGATTGTCGCGGTCTGGGCGGTGATATGCACTACGTCGTAGTTGTCGGTGTCCACCGAGTAGGTCGCTGCGTTGGTGGCGAAGGCGAGAACTCGCTTGGTGATTCGCACCCCGCTCATCGTGGTGAAAGATAATCCGTGGTCGTGGTCGGAACGAGCGTACTCAGTACCGACACCGACGACGGCAGCAGCGCCGTAGGCATCAGGGCCGGTGACAGTGGTAGCAGCAGCCGGGACAGCAGGTGCAGCCGGTAAACCGTGATCGTGATCGGCCCTAGCAAACGTCGTCCCTACACCGACGACAGCAGCAGCGCCAAACGCGTCAGGGCCGGTAACAGTAGTAGCAGCAGCCGGGACAGCAGGTGCAGCCGGTAAACCGTGATCGTGATCGGCCCTAGCAAACGTCGTCCCTACACCGACGACAGCAGCAGCGCCAAACGCGTCAGGGCCGGTGACGGTCGTGGCGGGGGATACACCGCCCGCTGAAATTTGCGTCAGCAGATTCGCCGTCACCGCGTTGTCGACCGCCCACGTGACTCCTACGGATTGAGCGGTCGTCCCGTACTGTGCGCGATTCAGAATCATCATGTCGGGGTCAACGGATGCGCCGATCGGATATGAGAAGTTCGCGGCCAGGGAATTCACGGAAATGGTCGTTGCGCCGACAGCGGCGGCGACGGACGCCACGAACTGCTGCGTGTTCGCTCCCGAAACGATGTACACAGGATCACCGATCGCGACCGCACCGAGCAACGCGGTGACCGCCAGTGACGTGTACGCCGTGCCTGACGTTAACGCCGTGGTGAGCGTCGCGTTGCCAACTGCGGTGCAACGAGCAATCTCGGCGTTGTGGGACAGCGGTTGAGTCCCCACGGCGTACAACGTGACGTCAAACGGCGCGGTGGGGAACTTCGCGCCGTCGCCCGGTTGAACGGTCAACGTCGGCCCCGACAACGCGGGGGACGGTGCAAAGAACACCGTTGAATACGCGAAATTCTTTAGAGCATCAACCATGAAACCCCTCGTCTCATTGTACGTTCTCCAATGCACCGTTGGTGTAGTGCAGCGAGCGAAGCGACGCGACGCCCACGCTCGGATATGACCACGTCGCTGATGACCCAGCGAACAGACCGACTTCGTCGACGTAAAACACCGAACTCGCGGGCGCGTTGTCCACTACGAATTGCACATAAGCAGCCGTGGCCGTAGCCGGTGCGACAAGCGATCCCGTGCTCGCCAGCCATTCGGTCGGTGACGTCACGACGCTCGACCCGTCAGTGGTGGAAATCAGCGTCGCCCCGTCGTACCAGGAGACAGCGACATACGCGGTTTCGGCTGGCCCGAGGAACGACGCCGTCCACGAATACACGTCACCGGCCACCACTGGATACGGACCTACTTCAGCGATCATGTTCGCCACGGCAGTCGCCGTCATCGCGAGCGAGTACGATCCGTCCAATGATTCGGCGTTCGATCGCGTTAACGTCACGTTCGACACGGCAACGGCTGAACCAATACTGGATTCAAAACTCGCGTCGTCTCGACACAGTAGATTCATCGTCGCGCCCAGGCTGCGCGTGACCCAGTGAAACAACGACGTTAACTGTCCCACGGTCGCCGCGTACACGAACGAACTGAGTTTGGCGGGGATCGGGTACGACACATCCGGCATGGCGTCGTCAGCGATCACGCCTATTTGCGCCCCGCCGTTCGCGTACAAGCCGAACGAGAATCCATACGATTCGTTCGTCCACGACCCGTTGTAGACCTGCGCTCCCGTGCCGGTCGTTTGAGTCCACTGAACGTCGTTCACGCCAGCCAACGCTTGCGAGAATTCCGCGAGCAACGTCGAACCAGGTTGAACCACGATGTGATACGTCGCGGCGGCGAGTGCGTACGGCAACGGCACCAGATACGTCGACACGGCAACGGCGATCCCCGATGGCATCCATTCCGGGGGTATCACGCACCCGACCAACGGAATCCCCGATGGATTCCCTCCACTGTCGGCTTGCAGCGTGATCAGCACGTCTTGACCGGCACCGATCGCGCCGAGCGAGATGACGGCGTACGCCGACGTGACGGGAGTCGCCACGGTGAACGTTTGCGCGAGCATCCCCGAACCGAGCGCGGTCGCCGCACCCACCGACGTTGGCACGGGAACAATCGCTGCTCCGCTGTCGTAGAAGAATTGAGACGCGTGCGTGGTCAAGAATTGATTGACGTGACCAACCAACGTCGCTTGACCGGGGGTGGGGGCTTGCCACGTCATCCGGTGAATCCCAACTGCGCCGACAACGTCAACGTGTCACCGGCTGTCCACACGAACGCGGGCGAGATAAGCGCGTGATCGAGCAAATCACCGCTGTTGACCGTCACGGACGCCAGCGTGAACAAGCCCGCTTCGCTGATGGAATAGGACAATGAATTGACGGGAAACTGGAATTGAAACACCGTCGCCGCTCCGTTGGACAACGGCGTGGCCGTGACTGCGCTCACTTGGGCGCGGTTCAATTCTGCGTAGAGTTGCGTGTCCGTAACGGCTGGCGTGCCCGTTCCCGTGCCGATCGCCCCGTACAACGGCGTGAGGAAATACGGCTGCGAATTGACCAATGAACCTTCGTCCTGCGTGCCAGCCCAACCGATCGCGGCGGCAACGTCGTTCAACCCGGCCAAGCACGGCGTGTTCCGAACCGTCACGCGACCAGTGACGACGTCGCCTCGTTTCGTTTCCAACGTGAGCAGCCCGACTACATCCATGATCCGTCCTGCCAAAGTCCCTGATCGTAACCTACGGGAGCAAATGCCGTCACCGTCAGCACGTCAGTAACGATCACGCTGTCCTCGTCGTCGAGGTACTGGTTGACGATCGATGATGTGGTGGTCGTGCTCGTAGTTGTTGGAGCGGTCAACGCGCCGAACAAGTCTTGAATGGTGAAGGGCCGACCAACGCCACCCGCACCGGCGAATCCAAGATCACTCATGACAATCTCACCGCCGTGACTTGGGTAGTTCGAAATCCGCCCTGGCGAAACATCACCATCTGCTGAATGACGAAGAACGTTCCCACTAAGCCCAAAGCGTAGCCGTTCGCGCTGTTGGGAACCTGTGCGGCGTGAAGCGCGAACGTCTGCCCGCAACGGAACCAGCCCAGCCACGATGCGTCCGTGTAGAACGTGATTCGTTCCTGGGGTGCGCCGTATTCCTGAAGGGTCGCCTTCGCCCGCGCGAACGCTGACGTGGAGTTAACGAGGCTGGTGTCCGAAATCAATTCCGAGAACACGCCGCCGTTTGGCCCGCCGATCGCGCGTTGCTGATTTCCGAGATTCGCCACCGCGATGATCGGCATTTTATAGCGATACCACAGTTTTATCACCACGCCAGCAGACGGTGTCGATCCGACCCCTGCGGTTACTTGCAACGTCCACAATCCGTTCGTGGCTTGGACGAATTGAAACGGGGTGGTGATCGTCGTCGTCCCGTCATTGATGGACACTGTCTGAACGACACCGCCGACCGTGAGATACGGCGCACCCGAAATGGTGGTTTGACCGACCGTGGAAACGATTCCAGCCGCCGCTTTCAGCGTCGTGCTCGACACCTCGGGTTGATACGACAACGGCCACGACGTTTGAACGCCGTTACCGACCCACGAATCGGTAGGCGGAATCTCGCCTTTGCGAGCCTTCGACGCTTCGTAGGAATGCGTGATTACCGCGCCTTCCACAATGCAACGCGTATAGAACGTCGTGGCGTCCCATTCGTAGATCATGGAATACGCCAACGAACTGTCAATGTGGCATTCGTCGATTGACGGGACGTTCGACGTGGGCGCGTCCGTGACCGTCACCCCGGACGACAGCGACAACGCCGTGGGGTAAAACCACAGTTCGCGATTGCCGTCCACGAACCAACCGAAGATTTGCGACTGACTCGCCAGTTTGGTGATCGTGTCCCACGCGCTCGACAACGCGCCGTAATTGAGGTTGGCGAGCGGGATCGTTGGTCCAGGGTAGACGTGTCCCCCGTCCGCGACGCGTTTGGCGATGATGCCACAATTCGCTTTCGTGGTTATGTCCACCATGATGTTGTCCGCCGTCAGACCGGCGTATTCGCTTTGAACGATCGACGTATCCGCGTAGTACGTGAAATCGACGCATTGCAAAATCCACTCGATGCGGCCGGGTGCCGTCCACCGCCACTGTGGATCAGTCACCAACCCGGCGAACAAGATTCCTTTCGCCGGTTGTGACGTCGCTCCTTGATCAGTCAGCACGATCGTCGAGAATGGCCGGACCATGAAATGCGGCGAATTCGCGGGCACGTTGAACCCCGGTATCGTCATGCTGTAATCGTCCACGAGAACGACCTGCGCCGTGTCGCCTTGCCTTCCAAAATTGGACGAGATGGTCGTTTGCATACTCGCACCCGACCACGACAAGAACGCCGCAACGTCAACGGCGGTCTGTGAACCCGGTTCGGTGATTTCGCACGTGAGGTGTGGAGTGATCATCGCGTGGTCAACCGTGTTCCAGCGCCGGGCACAAGCACGGTCGCTAACTGACGTCCCATAGCGTTCAACGCTTGATTGATGTCGCCGTACACTTGACCGGCCATCGTGAGGTTCACTTGAATGACCGTTCCGGATGATGTTCCACCACGCATAGACGGCAACGCCGTCACCCCTCCGTTGAGGGCTTGCGCTCCACCCGGAACTTTCGACAATGGAACAACCATTTCCGGGCCGGATTCACCAACGACGGCCAACGTTGGCGACGTCACCAACCCGCCTTCCGCGAGTCCGATTATGCCGAGCGCACTCCCGATGGGGCCGAACACACTGCTGAACACGCTACTGATGCCGCTAAACGCTGACGTGATCATGCTGACTACGTGGTGAACACCGGTTATTATGCCGCGCCACAACATTCTAAATAAGTTCTCGATCGGTTGAATAACGTGAGCATCAAACCACGAACTCACCGTATCCCACACGGACACAATGGCGTGCCATGTGGCAGACGCCGCGCCAGATATCGCGCTCCACAATGTAGAAAACGCGGCTCCAACCGGCTGCGACACGTTGTTGGTAAACCACGAACTGACCGTATCCCACACGGAAACAATCGCGTGCCACGTGGCAGATGCCGCGTCAGATATCGCGTGCCACACGTCGAGCACTACCGTCGATATCACTTTCCACGACGCGTTAAACGCGACGGCGATCGGGTGCGTTACGGTTGCGACAAACCACGACGACGCGTCTTTCCACACGCGTACGACCGCGTGCCATGACGTCGCGGCCGCGTTGCTTATTGACGTCCACGCCGCACCGAACGCGTGCATGATCGGAATGGTCACGTGATTGAGGATGAACGACGCCGACCCGTTCAGCAAGTCTTCAATACCGTGCCACACGGCGACGAACACTTCACCGACTTGTCGCCAGTGAATTGTTAGATACGCTGCCGCTGCCGCCAACGCGAGGATCGCTAACAACACTACGCCGATCGGGTTAGCGTCCATCGCCACGTCGAGCGCGGTTTGCACGACCACCCATGCTTCCGTCGCCGCACGGACGAGGGCGATGACTTTGATGAGCGCGAGCACGCCAATAACGACCCCGGCAATTACCTTCGTCAACGTCTGATTGTGCTCGACCCAATCAATGATGTGGTTGGTAATGGTGAGAGTTTTTTCGGCCAATTTGACCAACACCGGCAACAACTTCTGACCCAATTTGATAAACAAATCTTCGGCGGCGCTCTTTAACTTTTCCAACATCGCGTGAAATGTCGCGTCTTGCTTGGCTGCCGCCGATGCTACTTCACCACTCTTGGTGACAGATTTGATGTATTTATCGAACGCTGGCACGCCGCCCAGAACAATTGACGTCATCAACCCGGCTTGTCGTCCGAATAGCGCCTGCATCATCGAATTCTTTGACAGCGATTTGGTCGATTGGTTCAACGCCGATATTTGAGTCGACAACACGGACTCCTGCGATTTCAACGCTTTGGTCTGCGGTTGCAATCCGAGCGTGGACAATTGTGTCTGCAAGCGGTACGCCTTTTGCATCGCCACAACGTCTTTGGTCACGCCGGGCAGTCGCGCCAACGCCGCGTGAATCTTGGCGATCGCCGCCGTCACGCCGATGAACTTGCCACTCGACGTCGTCAACGTCACGCCGAGTTCGGCCAGTGATTTTTGCGCCGTGCTCGACGGAGCGACGAGTTGCTGAATGGCTTGACCGGCGATTCGCATCGCTTGCCGTCCGCCACCCGCGCTCTTGGACAGTTCAACCATGAACCCCGTGACCTGCGCGAGCGACATTCCCGACCCGGCGATTCGTGGCTCCAATCGCGCGAGGCTTTGCGCCAACGAATCAGTCGACACGCCCAACAGCCGCGACGTGTTCCACATCATGTTGCCCGCGCTGGCGGCTTGGTTCACTTTCAGGTGAAAGACCATCATGGCGTCGGCTAACGCCTTCGTCGTGATCGTCAAATCGCCGCCCGATGCTTCCGCCAGTTGCATTGCTGCATTCATAAACGTCATTGACTGTTTGACGTTGAGCGCGTGACCCGTCATGTTGACGAACTCGCCCGCGACGGGTGAGAATGCCGTCATCATTTGGTTAGCCGAGAACGTGACCTTGCCACCCGTACTGAGGAACGCGTTGCCGATCTTGTTCGCGGCTGCGGTACTGATCCCCGCGTGCGACGCCAACGACGCCGTTTCGGATTGGAACGTGATCGCCAATTTCGCTGCGACGACGCCGACGCCGATCATCGCCAAACCGATCGCGTTCGTGGCTTTCGTGAACAAGTCCGATTTAGCAGTCGCTTCTTCCGTCGCTTTGCTGGATTCCAGCGTGGCTTCAGTGTTTCGATCCGTCGCCGCTGTCGTCTCGTCGGCGGCAAGTGCTTGATCGCGTGTGGCAGCGGTCGCGCGATCCGTCGCCAATGCTTCGCGATCCATTCCGTCTGCTGCGCTGGTTGACGCGGCGTCCGTTCGTTCCAGCGATGCCGTCATTTCGTCGGCTGACGACGCTACCGCTTTGGATGCTTCCTCGGCTTGCACTTTGAGTTTGTCAACGTTCGCGCGTACCCGGTCAATCCATTCGGACGCGTTGTCCCGCGCCTCCAAAATGAGTGCGATCGTGAGCGCCTCAGCCACGAGATTGCGCCTTGTTGATTTGTGCTTCTGCTTGCATGATCAACTCGTACTCTCTGACTTCTCGCCACGGACGATCTGCCATCGAACGCGAGTCGATGGCGACGCCTAACTGCTCATGCCACGCACGTTCAGACCAGAACTTCGCGATCGTTGGGTGTGTAGTCGAGCCGGATCGAATCGCCGCCGCCGCTTTCAACAGGAAACGGAGACGCGTCGTCCTTCTTTTCCGTATTCGCCGCCACCACCACCTCGGCCACGCGGTCGTAGACCGGCGCGGGCAACATCGCAAGTGATTTGGTCAACGCGCTGTACGGCTGTACCGGTAACACGTCGTCGAGTTCATCCGTGAGGTTCCACGCCACGATTGATTTCGCAACCAGGATGGCTTGGTGATCCACGACCGCGTCAACGGATAGCGACGTGCTGACGGGAATGCCGCCGCGCGAGGTCGCGTCTCCGAACTTCATGGTTGACGCCATCAAGTCGCGCATGACCTGATCGGCTTCGCCGTGAGTCAAGCATTTCTTGACTTCGACCCACCACGTCATCGGCTCCGCGCCAACCAAATCGCTGACATCGATCTTCTCGGTCGAATCCCACGCTGACAGAAAACCCATCGAAACCCTCCTAGTATGCGGTCGGTTCGCCGTTGATGACAACGGCGGAAATTGTCGAACCAGCCGAGTACATGGCTTCGAAGTTGATCGTCTCCATCACCACCGATTCCGGCTTGGTGTCCTGATCCGTCTTGGACAACGTCACGAGCGGCATGGTGAACTTGATCGAATTGCCGCTCGGGTGCGCCAATTCGAACGACAACGACGCCTGCGTGCCGTTCATCGCCTGCGTAAAGAAGTCATTGGTCGTCGCGGTGAGGTCATCAAACACCACGTCGAAACTGCCCGACACCTTCAGCGCGGTCGGGGTCAGGAACTGCAACTCCGACGACTGATTGAACGTGTACGTTTCCTTCAACACGTTGTCAATGTCCAATTGGAAATTGGTGGCTTGCTGAAGGACGTTCACACCACTCGTGAGCGTGAATTCCGCGAACACGAACGGTTCCTCGTTGACCACGACAACGGTGGTCGGCGTCGACAACACCGCGACGGACTTAGCGACAAGGTCGGCAGTGAACTCAGCCGGTGAATTGCCCGCCGTGGCCTTGATCGAATACTTGGACACGCGCGTTCCCGCGAATTGCAGCGATTCGAAGTTGCCGATGTTCTTCTCGACGGTCATCGACGGCAGGATGTTGGCTTCCGAAATCGTGTGTGTGAACGTCGGAGTCGTGCCCGACACGACATCCGTGCCGATCGCCGCCACGAGGTAGCGAATCCCGTTCGTCGGGAACAACGGCGCGTTGACATTGCCCGCGTTCTTCTGCTCGCCGTACAGGTTGTAAATCTGCGCGTCGCGGACGGCTTGCATCACTGACGGAGTGAACCAGCCAGGGTCTTGCGTCAGCGTGTTACCGAGCGCGGGCGTGAACCCGACTGCCGGGACAGCGGTCCCAAAGGTAGTTTCCATCGCTTCGCCAGTGGCGGATAGCGATCCGTACTTCTCCTGAAACGTGGTCACACACCATCACTTTCCGCAGATGACTTCCTGCGCTTCGTTGACGACGGCGCATCCGTCGTCTCGTCGTCCGATTCCGGCGATGTCGATTCGATCAACTCACGCAAATACGGCGACCGAGCCAAGTCGTCGCATCGTGGGTCGTCGTCAGCGAGAACCGCAATTTGTCCTTCTCGGACTAAAATCGTGTGTTCGATGCGGCTGAATTGCACACCGCCGATCAGGACACTCGGTCCCGTCAGTTCGAATCGTCTCACGCTAGGCCCTCCCGAATCGTATCGCGAAATGCCGATGTCACTTCTTCGGCCATTCTATCCCATACGCGCGACGGAAAGTCGTTTGCCGGAGTATCGCCACGCGTGACCGACTTGGAGAAGAAATCCACGCCACCAGTGTTCCAATGCAACGCACGTGCCGCCACCGGAGTGATCGTCTGCCCCCCGGTCGTGCCGTGAATGACGTAGGGGAAATACGGGACATCGTCGGTGAACAGCATGGTCAACGTTCCAATGGTGGTGCGACGTTCAAACCGGAGCGCGTCGCGCAACCGTCCCGAGCCGGTCGCGGTTTCGGATACCGGCGCTTCCCGACGTAACGCGGTCAACAGAATCGGCCCCCACTCGTCGGCAAACGTCGTCGCCAACTCCGTCCAGCGAAATGATCGAAAGGCGGCGGTGTCGCCTTCGGTGTAAATGCCGGACATGCTCACGCGTATTGCTCCTTGACTTGAACTTCAAAGGTCAACTGTGCCGCGTAATCCAACCACTCCTGCCCGGATTCACCGATGTTGTGCTGCGGCAGGTATCGCCAGCGCACCTTGTCCCCAATGACGAGCAGTTGGGTTGATCCTCCCGTGGCGGGATCGGTTATTTCAATGGCTCCCGTATAACTGGTACGAATCTTGGAAATCACCGTATCGACCAAATTCGTGAAGGCCAGATTGCCATTCGTCGAATTGGGCGGCATCGTCCATTGCAAGTAAACGAATACTTGATGGGTGTCCCGATAGAACCCGGCCGTGTACGCCATCGTCTGTCGTACGCCTTCGCCGTCAGCCGCCAGCACGTACGCTTGCGGCGTCTCCGCGCTGGCGTTCGCCACGGGCGGGTCGACCCACGCTTCCAACGGCGCGTTGTTGTACGCACCGACCAGACCTTGAATCAGGCTCGCCACGTACGATTGAACAGCGGTGACTCCCATATCACCACACTCGACGGTACGGCATCAACAGCGTGTTGATCGCTTTGTACGTACGATCGATCGCTGATCCGCCCGCGCCGGTTGAACGTCCCGGCGTGCTTTGCGCGGTGATCGCCATCGAACCGCGCTCCAACGCCTGTATTTTCACGGCCAACATCGTCGCCCAGCGCAATGAACCCGGCATGGCGGACAGTGAAATCCCCGGCAAGTGCGCGTACAAAGTCGGAGACGTCAACGTGATCGTTCCCGGTCCTACCGGCGTCGGCGTCATCGTCGTGCCGCTGACCGACAACGACGTGGCATATTCGGTGTTGTTCCCGTCGTACAATGCACCACGCACACCCAACCCCCACGACGTCATGTCGTCCACGTTCAACGTTGTCACACCCGGAGCGTAACCTACCGTCAGCGTTCCCGTGCCGGATGCCGTGGCGTACGTCGTCAACGTGATCGACGTTCCCGTGATCGACGCCACGAACGTTCCCGCTGGCAGTTGCGCCGCCGACACGGGAGCACCCACGACGATTCCCGTGGCATCGGGCACCGTGACGACGTCACTCGACGCGGTGAATGTCCCGATTGGCGACGCGGTAGCGACTAACCCGGTCACGGGCCATCCGGTCAAGTAGCGCAACCCGACGCGCGTTCCCATGCGTCCCGCGCCCCAGCCGACAATCCCCTGACCGATCAGAATCGCCGCTTGACCTGACACGGCTGATTCCCACGCGGCCGACGAGAAATCCGCGAACGGCGGTTCCTCAGCGACGATGTTTTCCACCGGGATCGGCGTCCACTGCCACGGCGGTGAGCCGTACGCGAACTGTCCCGACACGATCGACAGGATCGGTTTGCGCGACGTGACGAACCGCGCCAAGTCGGAATTGATGAATCCCACGCGGTGTCCCGGCGCGGATAATTCCTCGTAGAACGACGTGGCTCGAAGCGTCTGACCGGCGAGGTTGTCCACCATCGCGGTAGCGGCCACGCACATTTCCAGCAGTCGACTGGTGGCGATGGTGTTGAAATTGATCCCGAGTGTCGCTTGATCTTGCGGAGTCGTGACACTCGCTGGCGCGGTGGGATCGCCAAGCAAATCGGTTGGTGTCACGTACGGGATCATGGTTTACGTGCTCACCTTCATTATGGTTGTCCCATCAGGAACATTCCGAACACATCTCGCGCACATTATTTGTCCATCCACCAGGAACGCGTGCTTGTTGCACACCGCATGGCCGCACTCGCACACGCCAACAATTGCTCGCCCGTGGCCTCGTCGCGATGGACGGGCACACAGCGAGCAACGATTCAACTTTCGTCCCGCTGCACTCGCTCATCAGCCAACTGAGCCAATGCTTGCGCCATCTTCGCGACTTGCACCGTCGAACGTGACTTCAGGTCTTGCGCTTCGCGCTGCTCGTCGACCGTCAACGCGACACCCGATTCGGACCCAGCGGCGAATTCGTACTGCTCGATGAGCGCACGCGCCGTCTCGGGAGAACACGTGAATGACCACACGCGCGGCCCGTCCAACTTGCCACGAGTAAACGTTTCACCGTCGATCGTGACCGATCCCACGTCCTTGTGCATGTAAACCGTCGCCAGACCGCCCTTGACCGTAACAGGCGTTGTCTTGATCGTTTTTGACGTCGTTGCCATCTACTCATCCTCCTTTGTGGGTGAACCATCTCGCGGACACGTCACTTGCCACGCCCACGCCGAGAAATGACACGTCGGGCAGTAACGACCGCGAGCCGGAGCAGCGTGGAATGTTTCCACGGCGATGTTGTCCGCTACGCGCGGGTCGCGCTTCATCGCGGCGACGTGGGACGGGTCATCAACCGTCATTACGCCGCCACGACGAGCGCGGTACACCGTGCCATCCTCCATAGTCGCGCCCGTGATACCGCGAAGATCGCCGAAGCGTTCCGTTACCGGTTTCGTGAAGACGCGAGCCACGACACAGATTCTAACTGTACGGGGTCGTGTCGGACTGCTGTAGACCGGCAATCAATCCACAGTACTGCGGCGCGGCCATGAAGAACGTGCCGTAGCGAAGGATCGACTGGCGGAACGCGGGGTCGATCACCGGCCACCCGATCTGCGCGTAGTCCTGAACCATCGCCATTTCCACGACGTTGCCGAGGTTGTTCTGCGTCTGCGGCAGTGTGTACGACATCAGCAGCGCGTTGCCCTGAGACAAGTACGGGTGGACCATGATTTCCGGTGCCGACCGCGTCACGGGGTTGACGACGTTCGCCACGGCGATGCCAGCGGTAACGCCTGACATTTCGCTCTGCTGAACGCGCAACTGGTACGCCGCGATCGACTCGCTCTGAATCGAGTTGGCGAGGATCACCGCGTCGTTTGGCGACGTGACAATCTCGCTCGGGTTGGCGAAGTAGCCGTTGGCTCCGTTGAACATCTCCAACAGCGCGTTCTGAACAATGTCAACCGTCAGTTGCTTGCCTTCGGCGTTGTTGTAGTACCCAGCCGGAGCGTTCGGGTACGGACCCGCGCCGCCGTTGTACGCTTGACCCGACAGCACGGAAATGAGGCTTTCCGAGCGTGTCGCGGCAAACGTGCCAGTGTCAGCAGCCGGAGCCGTTGCACCCGTCACGGGTAGCGCACCCTGAAGCGTGAACTTGACACCGCCGACCACGCCACCGTTCGTGTTGTACTCGAACTGGTAGAACGTGCCAGGTGCCGCGCCGGTCGAGACGTACAGCACGTACGACAACGCACCCGCCACGGGAGCGATCGTGACGTCTACGACCTGACCAGCCGCCCACGCCACCGTTGCGTCGGCGGAAGCCGCCGTCTCGCCCCAGTAGTTGATCGCTGACACCTTGACGTAGACATCCGTGGTGACGCCCGACAGCGGCAGTTCGTTCGACCCAGCCGTGCGAGCGGCGAGCGTCGGAGCGGCTGGCGTTGTGAGCGCCTGACTCGTCGAAGCCAAGATGTCGTGCTCTTCCAACAGCATGAACTCCTGCAACAGCACGAGTGAACTCAGCCCGTACAGGTCATCGAATCCCTGTCCTGCGAACTGCGCGAGCCACGACGTCGACTCGGTGAGTGCGTAGAACTTGTACGGAATGATGATGTCGTACGCCGACTGGCTCCCCGACGCGGGCAGCGGGTTGGGCCACTGGCTGAATCCCGAGCCACCGAAGAACTCCGACGTGGAGTCATCCTGCAACGCGCCGAGATTGCCCGGAAGCGATCCCGAAATGCTCGACAGAATCTTGCCACGGTGGAATTCGCCCTGACCCGGTACGCGCGGCAACTTGTTTCGGAACGGCGTGTAGACGGGGTAAATCGTTCGCACGAACGGCACCAGGTCGAACGGGACGAATCCCGAACTCAGCGGCGACGACAGCGAGAACGACTTGCCGATTGCACCACCGATGTCCTTCGACCACTGCGCGGCGTTCAACTGCCCCGCCACTGCCTGCGGCGAGAACATGTTGAGCGCGTTAATCGCGGAGCGAAGCGGACCCGAGAAAGACTTTGTCGCCTTCATCGGGTTGGTGATGCCTCGACGAGTTACCGCCTTCAGCGTTTCGGCGGCGTAGTCCGACATCCGATCGATCGTTCGACGATCAGTCGTCTCGCCACGTACCGCAAGCGGCTGGCCGACCGGCTCCATGAGTCCGGCACCCTTGACCATTGCGGGGAGCAGCGAATTGCGGAAATTACGCGCACCCTTCTTGCCGGAACCGAACCGACCCGATTCCACTGACTGGCGAATGCCATTCAGACGGGCACGACTGGCACCGCGCGGCTCTGCCGCCCGTAGTCGATCAGCAAGGTCCGCCGTAAACGGCATGTCCGCCGACTGACCGGTGCTTTTCCATCCCTCAGCCACAAACCTCCCCTATCTTTCTTATTCGTCACCCAGCATCATGCTGGCGTACTGCGCTGGCGTAACCAGTTCCTGCAACTCCGAAATCTCGTCCTGCAAGACTCCTGAGTATCGATCGTGAATCCGTCCTGACAACATCTTGGCACGTTCGAGACGTTCGCGCTTGGATTCGCTGACGGGAGCGATGTCGCTCGCGAACGCTGGCGCGAAATCCGTCCGACGATGAGCCGCCTTGCTGTAGTCCGGCTGCGCCAATTCCTTGCGAATCGACTTCTTCAGTTTGGCGATTTTCTTCGCCTGCTTCTTGTTTTTCACCACGAGCGGCTTCACCGCCTTGTTCACCGCTCGCTTGATGGCTCGCGCGGTGTCGGTCGACGATACGGCAGCCAACGTTGCTGATCCCTTTGTGTCGACGTTGACGGCGTGCGACGCGGGCGAATACATCTCGGGCGGCGTGCCAAGACGATCCGACGTCTCGTTCGCCAAGCCGGTCGACGCCGGGCACACGGACGGGTAGTTGTCCACGATGTGATCGTGGAGCGTTGCCATCGCTGCCGAGTTGCGATCCTTGTCCGCGTTGGTGTAGAACTGCCGACTCTTCAGGCTGGCGGCAGACACACCCGACGACAACGTGGGACGCGCCTCGTTGACCGTCAGCGGGCCACGCGTGAACTGATCGGCGCTCAACGGCTTGGCATCCACGAAGTTGTCGGCGTGACTCGTCGACGTCGCCACTTCGGAATTGGCGGACGGCAGGAATCGACGCTGGAACGACGACGGGTCGCTCAGGTCGGGACTCGCCACGTGGACGTCAGGATACGCGTCGGTGAACGCCTTGTGCGCGAGTTTGCGTAGCGAGTTGACGTCCTTCTTCTTCAGCGTCGCGATGTGCGACGCCGCCGAATACGCGTCGCTTCGCGCGATGAATGTCTCGACGTTGTCTTGATCCGCCGCTGCCAACCGCTCGCGGAACAGTTCCGGGCTGATCACCGACGTCAGCGACTTCGTCACCGACTCCTTGTACAGCGGGCACAACGCGTCGTGCGCTCGCTTCATGGCTTTGGCGGTGGCGCGTGCTTTGGCTGATTCCTTCGCGAGTCGCTGCGCGGCCTTGCTGATCTTTTTCTTGTGGCCCTTTTCCGCCTTCGCTGACTTCTCGTCGTCCGACTTCTCGTCCGACTCGTCGTCGCCGTTGACGTGCGCTTCGTTGTCCTTCTCCTGATCGTCCTTCGCTTGTGACAACGCGTCGTCCGTCTTTTCCAAGTCTTCGGTCACGGCTTGATCGGTTTCGGGAATCTTGTCCGAGTCATCGGACTTCTTGGCTTTCTTCGCCTTCTTCTTCTTCGCCTTGTCCTTCACCGTGTACGAGTCATCGTTCGCTCGCTCGTCGGAGCCGAACGGCGGAGCGGCACCTTCGAATGGCTTGGTGGAACCCGGTGCCTTCTTGGACTTTTGGGACTGGCCCATTTCCTTCCTCCACTTCTTCGGCAATTCAGCGACGAATTCCGGACCTTTGCGTTGAGCAATGCGAATGATATTTGCTTTCAGCGTAGCCGAGTCGTAGTTGTCACTACCGGCTCGACCGATGCTCGCCGCCGCGTCGCTGACGTCGCCGGGCTTGACAATCGGGAACGAGCGATCCTTACCAGCGAAATCCTTGCCGGGAATCTTGTCTCGGTCGACGCCGCCGCCCACGTTCGGGTCCATTGATCGCTTCGTCACGATCACGTTGCCATCGGCTTCGTAGTCGTTGGACGGGAATTGCGTGCCAATCAACGCGCTGGCTTCGTCATCCGACGCCGCCGTGTACACGATCGCCCCGGCGTCGCGTGCCCCTTTCAACGCGGCGACGAGCGAATCGCCGTCCAAATGACGTAGCGACTCATCGGTGACGCTCACTTTGGACACGTCACGGATCGTGCCGTCCTTGCGTCGCTTGGCGATCGTGAACTTACCTATGCTGGTGTTGGCCGGGTAGTCAACGATCGACACTTCGTTGACCAATGACGGGTACAGAATGCCGTTTCGCGCACGACGTTTGGCGGTCGGTGACGTGTCTAGCGTCCCGTCCCCGATGCCGATCGAATACGACTGATACACGTCGGCTTTGACCAGTTTGATGGCGGTCGGTTCAACGATTTTCGCCGCCAATATCGGCACGCCGTCACGGAAGATGAGCGACAAACCTTTGCCAGCGGGAGCGAGGATCGGTGAGTGTTGCTGGCGGACGTTGGCGTAGTCGTCGAACCAATTTTGGAGTGCTTTCGCCGCTGATTTCGCGTCGACGATCTGACCATCAAGGTCGAGCGAATCGTCCGTGACGGCACCTTCGACAATGATCGAGCCGTCCGCTTCTTGCGTTCGCTTGGTGATCGGGAATGTCAGTGTTGCTAGATTGCCCACAAACCTCCTGGGCGCGACTTTAGCACACAACGGAACGTTTCGCGCATTACTTGACACCAAAGAACGCGTCGAATTGCTGCTTTGTGCCGAGCCAATGCGACATGTCCACCGCGTTCGCGATACCGGCAATCTTCCCTTTTTCGGTGTATTGCCAGCACGCACACGGCCCCGGCGATGCACCGTAATCAGCCACCCACAGCAAACTGATCAGACCTTTCCGTGGGATGGACGACGCCGAGCCGTACAACATCGTCTGATCGTGCGCGAAGTTGTACTTGTCATGGAGCGTTCGGAGAAATCCGTTCGCCCACGCGAGGTTGCTCGATGTCTCGATGTCGAGCGCACGCGCACGCGCACCGGCCACTCGTATGAACGCTCGCGCTTCCTCGGTGACGTTCTCGAACATCGCGAAGTGATACGCCATGACCGGAATCTTGTTTTCGTCGCACCCGAGCAAATCTTCGTGGAAGAACGGGTTGACGTAACTTGTCCCCTGCGTCGCTTTCAGGATGACACCCGCGACACCTGCTTTCTTGACCGCCGCCCAATTGATCGGGTGATCTTGATTGCTCGACACGTCAATGATGAGCGGGTGCGTTGTCACGGTATCGTTGCCTCCGAAATGATGCGGGACCAGGGCGTGTGGTCGCGCGTTTCACGCCGCACGCCCGGCATGGATGTTAGGTCAGTCGGCCAGAACCACGCCACGGCTTCGAGGTTATCGCCGTCCGGGTCGTCGGGGTTGACGACGTCGCGTGCTTTGATGCTGATATCCGTCTCTCGCTGGCACACCGCGAAGAACCCCATGTACGCGTTGTGCTGCCAACGCCCGACGATTTTCACTGACGGCAGCGGCGATCCCACTTCTTCCTGCCATTCGCGGATCGCGCCGTCGAGAGCAGTTTCGCCATCTTCCAGATTTCCACCGGGGAACTCCCACGTGCCAGCCGCGTCGTCATCTTCGTTCAGCGATCGTTGAAGCATCAACACGCGCCCACTGTCCAACGCCATCACCAGCAATCCCGCGTATTTGACGTCCGTTTCCGGGCCGGACAAATCGAACGGAACGAACCCACTCGACAGACCGAAATTCTTGTTGAGGTTCAGCATCGTGGCACCGCCGAATTCGTGCCTCACCGGATCGTCGGATGGGTCTTCCACCATCTTGCCGACGAACGACGCGTCGCGATCAGTTGAATCGCTGCCTTCCGCCAGGATCAAACCGCCGCCCGGTTCGTACGGCATCGACGTCGGACCAGTCCCCGACGTTTCGAACACCGGCCACCCGTTCAACGTGTCGCTCGGTTCAACGTCGGTCAATGTCCCGCCCGGCGTTCCGTGCATCTTCTTGGCGCGGACGATCTGCATTTCCATCACTTCCCGACGCCAATCGTCGTCGGTTTGCGGACGACCCACGTAAGCGGGAACCTTCTGCTTGTTCGCGTGCAACGCTGCGGCCGCGCGATGATGACCGTCCGCCACTTGGAGCAATCCGTCCTCGCCGGGATCGATCAACACCAGCGGCTTGATCTTCTTGCCCTTCCGCATCTTGCGACTCATGCGCCGAATCGTCTTGGCGTCCTTGTTCGACGCCGGGCCGGTGACGCTGATTTCGTCCAGCGGCACGGTGCGACGGCTCCACGCCATTTGACCGATCCACTCGATCGATTTGTCCGGATAATGCTTGGTCAGCAGTTCGTACACGGTTTTGATGTCACCCGTCAGCGATTTGTAGATGGCGGGCACGCGATCGGACACCAACGACGCGGGCACGTCAGCCGGGTTGACGCGCATCTCCTGAGAAATCTGCGTCCGAATGGAATCGCGCATGACCGCGCGGGCTTGCGCCGAATACAGTTCGTTCGGTTGCACGATGTCGGGCAATGCATCGGTGAACGCTTGTCGACCGGCGATCCACTGATCCACGTGTCCCATCGGCCCCATGTCAGCCGCCAGATTGCCCGCGAGCGATTGGGCGCGTAGCGTGTTCGTCCCCGTCGCGGTGTTCGTGCCGTCGTTGTAGGTAAGCGTGCATCGGCAATTGGGACCACCCAAACAAATCGCGCCGCCGAATGAGCCGTCGCCGGGCCAACCGGGGAGCGTTTGCGTCGTGTACGTTTCACCGTCTCGCGCGTCGCATTGATCGCACGGATCGCTGGAATTCACGTGCCACGTAATGACCGCGTTCGACGATCCCGGCGACATGCCCGATCCGTCAGTGAGGCCGTCCGTCGCTGCGCTGGGGATCGCCAGCGCGCTTAACGCCGTCGTGCCATAACCCTGTTCGTACGCCGCCGTGAGACTCGCACCGTACAACGCGGCACGATTCGCCAATGTCATCGCGCTGCCACCGAGCGCACCCAACGCCATGCCAACCAAATACGGGTGCTGGCTGGTGGCTCGCTCGATCGCCATCGCGTCCGTCTGCGGTGCAACGGGAACGGAAAACTCGCTCGCCGCTTGGTTCGCGCCGTGTCGCGCCGCTTGCACGGTGGACGACGTCATCAATTCGCGGCTTTGATCGGTGAACTGCGCCGTGGTCAATTTCTTGTCTCGGACCTCATTGGCGAGTCGTGTTATTTCGCGCTTCACCGTGTCCCGCAACGGCTGCAACGTGACGTCCCGAACGGATGACGCACGACGCTTGGTCGCGGTACGCGTCGCGATTTCCGCCGATCGTGCGCCAGCGTGCGCCGCCGTCGCCGGAGCCTCCTGATGACTCATCGTCGGCGTGTCAGCGTCATCGTCCGATGGTTTCGCCGCGACCACGGGGGCGGGAGTGGTCGGCGGATTCTTCAGACTCTCTAGACCCAAGTTGGCCGATTCCACCGACGTCGGCAACGGCGAGACACCTTTCGCAGTAAACGCCAACGGAACCGTCGACCACGGCTCGCCATACGGGTCGAGGTCCAACGCCAACCGTGCTTCGTCGATCGACGCCAGCGACGATTTGGTGCGGTTGATCCATCGTGTGTCCAGGTCATTTTGTGACTCGCCTTGTTCGGTGACGCCAGCCGAGAATCGCATGTCCGAGCACCCGAAATGCACCTGAATCAAGCGCGTGAACAATCGCTCGACGATACGAGCACGCGGAATCGTCGAACGTCGCACGGCGGCATCTTGCGCCGACTGCTGATCGGCTTTCGCGGCAGCCGGTGACGTCATCGCGCCGACCTTCGGCATCATCCCGAAATCGCCGATGGACAAGCCGAACGACATCGCGATTTCTGAAACCATGAGCGTATCGAACTCGTCGGTCAGCACGGAATCTTTCATCGGCATTGGCTTGGCACCGGGCGGGAGCACGAGCACCTGGTGACGCGAGGCCAAATCGCCGCCCGTCATGTTGATGGCTTCCTGAAGTTCGCGCGCTTCTTCCGGCGTGCCGATCGCCGTGCCGGGGTCGAGGAACACCTGCGGCAGCGATCCCGAGCGGAAGAATTCCCACTGCCACGTCTGGCGTGCTTGCATGATCGAAATCGGCAACAGACATTGCTCGACCGGCCCGAACCCATACGGCGTGTTGGTACGCGGATTCGCCATGATGTAGACCAACTGATCGCCCGACCACTCGTCGACGGTTTCGGTCAGTTGCTCGATCACGGGGTTCAGTTCTTTGAGGTCTTCGATCGTCGCGTCCGGCCCGAGGTTGATGATGTCCATGAGGTCGACGCGCGGCACGCCCCAAATCAACTGCTGAAACGCAGGCTCGGGTGGACGCGGTCGCCCACCGTACGTGTTGAGCAACGGGCGCACCGACGATCCGTCGATCAATTCAAGCCCGCCCACGTTGGAATTCAGCGGCCCGCCTCGCTTGCCTTTGGACGGCAGAATGTGAATCGCCAACGCGTCGAGCACGAGCAGGTCTTCCATCGCCGCGTTCAACCACGTGTGAAACGTGGGATACAGACCGGGATCGATTTCGTACATGAGCCATTGCCACAGTTCGGCTTTGCGCGATTCGAAGTCGGCTCGCTTCGCCGGGTTGCCTTGCATCGCTTTCTCAGCCGATTCCGTGGGGACGATGTCCCACGCGAGGTTCAGCAGATCGCTTTTGCAAATCTCGACGGCGCGACGCGGTATGGAACCCACGTCTGCCAGGTCACGCAACACCTGAAAATTCGCCATCTTGATGCCTTCAGTACCGGGCTGACCCACGGGCAAGTTCCAGCCGACCGGGAATTGCCAGCGACGCGGACGAGGTCGACCGCTCGGCTGTTCGGGAATGTCGATCGGGTTCGGCAGGATCGGTTCGAACGGCGAGAAATCACCCGATCGGAACGTGTCGAACGATCGCGGCAATGATGATCCGTACATCGACGCCCAGCGGTTGTACTGGTCAAACAGCGGCGCGTATCCTTGCCGAGTCGGTGCCTGTACCGTTAGCGATCGGCTGGTCGCCATCAACGCCTGAGCCTGGGAAGACTTATCGGCCACGGCTGCATACTATCGCTCGCACGAGCCGCTAGCCGCCTCGTGCGACACGCGCGGCAATTTCTCGCGGTGACTCTGCTCGGCTTTGTTCTTGGCGAATTCGCTGTGCTTCCCGAGCGGCGACACGTTGCATCTCGGTGGACGCGGCTCGCTCGCGCTGCTGACGATCCATGTCCTGCGCCATGTCGGACGGCGATCCCCACACGTCTTCGGGCCAGATCGTGCGCGGGTTTTCTTCCCAATGCTCCCAAAACACCGTCGTTTGAGGTCGTCCTTGTTCGTCGAGGGTGAACGATCGCACTCGATTACACAGACCGCCGTGCCAACCACCGCAGAATGCACACGCCACCTGCGCCCATCGGGTCGCGAGTTCAGCCCGTTCGGTGTCGCTCAACGCCGGTCGGGGCGGTGGGAGCGGTGTCTTGTCTTTGCGCCACGCCACGTCAGTCAGTCCCGATGTTTTTCGTTTCGTCGAGATGTCGTTTCACGACTCGCTGAACGTAGTTGGAAATCGATCGCCCGTCTAAGTGCGCCAGTTGCTCAACGCGTTCGCCGTCGTTGTCGTCGAGTCGAATCGCTATTTGTCTCATCGACCGACTCCGATCAGCGATCGTGATCGCATCCACGTTGGTTGGAGCAATCGTCCGCCCCATACGCCGTGACTTTCAGTTTTGCCCGACACGGAACATTCTTCGCGAACCGGACACGTGGCGCACGCGTCGAGGGCCGCTTGGCTTGATTCGTTGATTTCGGGATAGAACAGCGCCAAATCCATGCCGCGACACGCCGCGCGTTTGTGCCATTCCGGGTGCAGCAGTTCCATCAAAAAATCATCGGAATCCCATTCACGCGTTTGAACCACATCGCTCCTTCCACGACAATTCGACGGGGCCACCGCGCAGGTGATCGAGCGACGTGACGCCCACCACGACGAACGTTGAACACTCGGGGCACAGGAAACAACGCCAGATCGTCGCCAGTTCGCAGGAAACGCCAACTGCGACGTGAACTATCAGTCCCGTTGGCAGGGCGCAGGAAACGCACCACAAGCCGCCCTCGGGACGACCTACGATTTCCACCCATTCGTTCGTCGTGTTCATAACGTGTTTCAGTGTAGCACTACGTGTTATTCCGTGCCTGTTTTCGTGCCAGTTTTGTATACGTTGCTCCAACTTGATCGACTGGCTGGTTTCTCGGTGTCGACGTCAACTGATTTCTTCGGTTCATACAGCACGGCCCACGACGACGACAACACGACGCCGAGGAACGTCATCGCCCACACCAACGCGTCCACGCGGTCTGGCGATTTGCCTTCGCCGGGAACCCACGACGTCATCTGTGATTCGAGGTCGGGGAAGACGCCGACGTGAACGCCACGGCCTTTTTGGTACGCCATCGCCACTGGTTCGGCACGAATTTCTTTGCCCCTAGTCGCTCGGACTGTTTCGTACGCACCGCCGTATCCGGCTGCTCGTAACACCGTTCCGATGTAGTCGCCGCCGTTGTTCACCTCGGCCACGACTCGGTCAGCCGCCCAGCGACTCGCCGCTTCCATCACCACCGGGGGCCAATCTTCGGGACGATACTTGCCGGACAAATCCTCCAACACGTAGCCGCGCCCGTCTGATCCTTTGGCCGCGACAATGATCCCGGTTTCGTCGGAATCGGTATTCGCGGTAACTGCGGGATCGATGCTGATCACGATTCGAAGCGGGTTGATGACGTCGAACGCTTCTTCTTCCGATTCGATTTCCAGTCGATTGTCGTCGATATTGGCGATGCGCCACAACGCACCGTCGATGTCGTCGATCATCTCGCCTTCGAGTTCCTGCCGTTCCAACGCTGTGCCTTGCGACGCCAAGAATTCAGCCAGCGTTTCTTCGTCCAAGTTGTCGGCGTTGTCACGAGTCAACAACTGACGATTGATCGTTCGACCGCCCAACGTGACGTCGTCAGCCAGCAGCAGTTTCACCAACGCTCGCGCGGGCATCGTTCGCTTGGGTGTGCCGCACACGATCAACTTGGCGGGCGAGATTCGCACGGCGTAGCGGATCGACTCGTTCCACGCGACCTTCCAGTTTTTCCACAGGCCGACTTCGTCAGCGAGAATGCCGGAGTTGTGGACGAGGATTCCCGACGCGACGAATTCCGAACATCCTTCGACCGTCAAGTCGAAGACGTCGCTACGCGGTCCCGGTCGTACGCTCACCACCGTGCTGATTGAGAGAACAGGATCGCGAACAGAACCGTTGTCGATAATCGCGTGGCGCGAACTGCTTGCCGCATCCGTCACACAGTCGCGACGAATCATTCGACCGGACAACAATTCCCTGAGCGCGCGCTTTCTTGCCGCATGATTTGGAGCAGTAGTGCGAATTGTGCGACCGCGTGCGATACGTGATCCCACAGTGTTCACACTGTTGTTCGTGGTATTCACGACGCGCCCACGACTCTTTCGCGCCGCTTGCAATTCGCTGCCGACTCGCGTCGCTGCGTACTTCTCCCCATTGGTGGTGAGTGTTGTGCTCGCCCAGCGACATTGCAACGAGATTGCTGGCGTCGTTGTTCGTTCGATCATGGTCGATGTGATGAACGATGTGACCGCGCGGCACAGGTCCGTAAGCCCGCTCAAATACCGCGACATGAAGACGTCGATCGGGTGTTCCTTTCGGACGACTGACGTAGTAGCCCTGATTGATTCGGTAAAATCGTTCGCCGTCGAAATCGAACCACGCTGGCGGTCCTGCGACCAATTCTGAACTAGATCGCCCGTTCGCAGTTGATCCGCTCGCACCCACCCGCGATTCACTGACCACACTCGATGTTCCGGCGTGCATCGCAACGTCGCCGTGTCCGTCACCACTTCGACTGTTTCCACGTGGTGACCTGTGCAGCCCTGCCACGCGACTTTGCGCCATCCCTTCCTGGTCCATACTTGATCGCCTTTCGACACGTCCTCGATTGGGCGTAGCCCTTCTAGGGTCAATATAGATTGTCCTCGTCCAATACACAAGTTCTTCCCTTGGATGCGGTACGCGCCGTCGTCCGCGCCGTCCGAGTAAACGATGCCACCCGATTTCAGGTAGATCGTCGCCGTTGTCTTGCTGTACGACTGGACGTACGGGCCGGGATCGAGGATCGTCCCACCGGCTGCGACCTTTGCCCCGAGCGCCACGAGCAGACCTGATTTGACAGATTCCATGCACACGGTACGCGCGTCGCCAGCGGTCGGCGCGACCACCGCCCATTCCAACGCGTCGTCGAAATGATCAACGATCAGACTGGCGAACGCCATCGTTGCGGCTTTCGTCTTGCCTGATCCACGACCGCCCCTCCAATACACCGTTCGTTTCAGGTTGTCGGGTAATCGTTGCGCCGCGCGTGCGTGTTTGAACGGGTGCCCCTGATGCGGTAGGCCGTTGCAATGTTCCACGGTGCAGTACCAATCCCGAGGTCGGTAAATCGTCTTCTGCGCCAACGCTGTTTTGAGCGCAACCGTCGCCATCGCTCGTTCGTCGTCCGTTAGCGATGTCCAATACTCGTCGAATGCCTCGCGATCCATTTCGGATGACACGGTCACGATTCGTCGATCGGCTCGCTGTTCGACGGATCGATGGGTTCACCGCTTTGAATCGATCGCACGATTTCCCACGCCTGTTCAGACGTCAACGCCACTTCGAGCGGCCCGCCGTCCCGACCGGTCAATTCCGTTCGTGTGCTGGTGTTGTAGTGACGCGACAACCGATGAGTGAGGAAGAATTGCGCCGCTGACATGGCGATCCGTTGCTGCTCGGGAGTGGCGTTTTTGACCTCCTGACTCATCAACGTGTGAATGGTTCGCTGCGCCTGAATCGCCGCTTGCGCCACGGCTTTGTCCAGCGCGTCGATAAACACCACGAATTTTCGGTCAATCGGACTCAACTTGCCTTGATCCGCCGCGCGTGCTTTTTCGCCACGATTCCGCCACAACGCTAGGGTGGCTCGACTTATGCCAGCGAAGTCACACGACACCGCGATGGGTGCTCCCAATCGAATCGCGTTCAGCAACGCTTCGCTTCGAGTGGCGTCAAAGATCGTCGGACGTCCCGGCTTGGGTGGTGATCCATCAGTCAACGTCATCGCTTTTTTCGGGTTGACACCCGGTTTCCTCGCGGTCGATTTCTTCGCGGCTGGTTTCTTCGCTTCGGCCATGCTTTGACTATAGTGCTACAAACTGTAACAATCACCTACGGCAGCGGTGTACCGGGAAACCGACCGAAACTCCACGGCGGACTGCTTAACCCGACGTCACGTAGCGACAGCGTCGGTTGATACGCTTCGACTCGATCGATGAGGATCGCGACGCCGAACTCCCGATCCTGGTAATACGCGAAGAAGTTTTGCTCGTCGATTCCGGCGACGTCACGAAACATGTCCCACAGCGCGTCCGGTGATTCGCGAATCTGCTCCTTGATGGTGAATTCGCCAACCACGCGACCGACCGGCAACGTGCTGTAGATGACGACCAGTCCTACGTCGCTCGGTATCGGCTGCTTTCGGAATTCCACGCGTTTTGTCCCGGCCAAGATTTGATCCGCAAACTGCGGTTTGATCGACATCACCACCGAACCGCCCGGTTTCACGATTCGCGCCATACTTCGCCCCTTTGTCTCGTCGATCAAATCAGCCGTTACCAACGAAAGCCGGGGTCAGGCGACCCCGGATTTCGTTGTGTGTTGCGTTACGCCAACTGGCACACCTTCGCGAGTCGCGAGAGCGTGGCGGCGTCGGACTTGTCGGTCGTGCCGTTGATGCTGCGAAGCATGTTGCGCTCGACGCGCGACGTCTGGTGCGTGACCTGAACGTGGTGAGCCCACGTGTTCGTGGCCTGAACGACGCCGAACGCGGTCCCGGCCCACGCCTGGACGCGCGGATCGTCGATCCACAGGTGCCGCAGTTGCTCCTGCTTGCGCGTGTTCAGCGTCGCGCCACGCTTGGACTCGGGATCGATCGGGCACAGGGAGTTGAGGAACAGTTCCCACTCGCGATCGGTCACGGTCCAGTTGGTCAAACGCTCGACGTCGGACGCGAACGACGCGCCCGCCTGCTCGACGATCCCGAGCGTGTCACGCATTGCCTTCTCGTTCAGGTGCGACCAGCGAGTGTGGCGGATGCGAACCTCGGCGGACTTCTCGTTGAGGGCGGCTGCCATCGTGTTGTCGCAGACGACGACGGTGACGCCGACCTTGTAGGTCGTAGCCAACGAGCCGTCGAACGACGTGGCGGCGGTGATGAACGGGCGATACTCGACACCCGAGGGCGTGATCATGTTGTCCGTTTCCTCGACCTGCAGCCACGCGACGGCACCGCCTCGCAGCAGACCCGCGCTCCCGACGTCGAGCGCACCGCCCACGAGCAGTTGAACGTTCTCGATCAGCCATTCGCGCGGCTGGTGGGGCTGGTATCCCTGCTTGAAAATTCCCAGCACGGCGTTTTCGACGCCAGTGGAATCACCGAACACGTGGCGCATGATCGTCGTCTTCCCGGCCCCGGACGGGCCGACGATCAAGCCGACATTCCACGGCTTGCTTTCCCACGGCGCGTCGATCTTCCACGTCAACTTGTGCCGCTTCTGAGCCGGTACGTCGAACATGCTGGACACCTGACGCGCTCGCCCACTGGTGGAAACCGCGCCCCCGACTTCTACGTTGATCAATGGCATCTATTCTCCCTTACATCATCAGCGGTCGTGATTTCAGACCTTCCTTTTCGAATCGTTCCAACAACGCGAGTTGATCCTGCTCGGTGTCACATTCCACGATGACGGCGAACGCTACGCCGGTCAGTTGCGGCGTCGTGTCCTCGACGACGTCGGGTGGCGCGAGCGGCACGAACCCAAATTGTTCAGTGTCCCACCCGTTCGCGTCGAGGTCGAGCCGAATTTCGCGCAACAACGGCAAATCCCACGACGACAACTCGGCCGTCTTGTTGTCCGCGAGTGCGAACGCCTGCGCTTGTTCGTACGTCCACTCGTCTGGCACGCGAGCGATGACGATATCTTGCCATCCCAACGATTTCGCCGCTTCGAGCAAGCCATTGCCGGCGATCACCACGTCGTGCCACACGACTAGGTTTTTTCGCTGACCGAACGCTTGCAAACTAGCGATCAGTTCGGGAATTCCCTTGTCGTGTTTGCGTGCGTTCCTCGGGTCGAGCGTCAACGATGACACCGCGACGAGTTCCGTTTTCATCGGCGTTTCCGCCGTCGATTTTTTAACCACGTGCCATCCCCAATCCAAGATCACGACGGACGAAGTCCGCTTGTATCACCATACGATTTTCGTCTCGTGCGTAGGACGATGACCACTGAGACACGCCGAACAGCCCCAACGTCGGCAACAATTCGACGTCACCAGTGAACGTCGCCACGTCTTGCGCCAACGCGCGAACGTCCCTGATCGAACGAACCGGCCATCGTTGACTGAGCATCGTCCGATCGAATCTGACCAACTGCGCCACCACATCGTGAACGTACGGCGTCGTCTGCGCCAACGTGCGATTTGGAGCGTTCGTCCACGCGGTGATCCTGGCAACGAATCGATTGACCGCGTTGTTCACTGGTCCGACGTCACGGACGTACTGCGCGGCCGCTTGTTTCACGGTGATGGGAGCCGCGCCCGCCACACCTACATTCACGACGACGGCCAACATTGCCAGTGTCAGTACGCATCCAATCTGTTTTTTCATTGATCGCCTTCCGTTAGTAACCACCCGTGCATCCCGCCTGATCCGGCCAGTAGTGCAGCACCGCGCCGACAAAATGAGCGAGCGCCCACGTCTGCTGCGCTGGCGTCGCGTCGTACATATTGACGGGGAACGACGGGGCGCGAAACGCCTGCCACGTAGACCACAAGAATCCGATCGCCCCGTAGTAAACCGGCCCGTCGACGTTATGCCAGCCCGACTCTTCACACTGCGCGACACGAGAGGCTTTCGCGAGCAGTTGCGCCGACACGAGCGGCGGTCGTTTCGCCGTTTTGACGCTCGGGCGATGATGCACCGACGCGGCATTTGCGCTCGTGATTCCAACACTGAGTGACGACATGATGATTCCGATGATTGAGAACGCCTTGAAATAAGACACACTTCTCCGATGTTCGAGGGATGTTACACACCGCTAAGTGTTATTTTCACTGGCCCCACCCCCCTTCGGTTCATCGTTCGTCGATTCGACGTCGTACGGTTCACCGGCTACGACGTGTCGCCACACGAATTGTCGATACCGCGCTACCTGATGTCCGTGCTTGTCACGCAGGATCAGTTGACCGTGCTTGGTCACTTCCCATTTCACTGCGGTTGGATGATCGCGCGTTGCGACCTTTGAACCTCCACCAACATCGTACGACACGCGGATGCCGGATACCTTCTTTCGTCGCGCTACGACGGACGGACCAGTGATCACGGGCGTCTCGCGCTGCTTCAGTTTCACTTGATCGCGCTTCGTCACTGAATGCCTCGATATTTGAGCCACAGCCCCGGAGCCAAATCCGAATCCGCCAAGTATTCGAAGTTTCGACGCGACGGAGAAATGACCTTGCGTTCAAACGCCGGTTCACGAAGGTCTTTCACCGCCCACCGTGAATTTCCCCAATGAAGCCACTCGTCGACGTGATCCGCCATCCACATCAGTCGGGCTTTCACGTCTTCCACCGTATCAACGGACGTGCGCTTTCCCAATTTGATTCGATTCGAATACAAGTGGTCCGTGTTCACAGTTGTCCTCGTTCCATTTCATGCGTTAGGTATTCGGTGCGTTCGATCGTTTCACGTGTCGAACGCGTAGCCGAGTCGTACCCGTCGATGTAGCCGCTGTGATACGCGCAAGCGAACCAGTATGACTCGGCGATTTCGGGAGCCGTGGGCGATTCGTTGTACGGCCCTACGTCGCACGTATCCGGCTCGATCTGTGCTTCTTGAAACTCGCGTCGGGTGTAGCGGCTCATAGCCCCGCCTTCCTCAGCGCCTCGGCAGCGGCAGCGGCCGTCCGTTTCATGCTGCTACTTACCGATTCATTGGATGTTCCTGATACCCAGCCAGCCGTCCACCCCGCGTCCTCCACGCTCATCTCGACCATCACCGTCGTTGGCGGCTCGGGGTCGGGGGTGAAGTAGCGGGGGTCTAGGGTGGCGTATGTCCCCTGCGCGTTCAAGACAACAATGTTCCCGATTTCGTCCGGCTTCCCCGTGACA
>JAEHJW020009606.1_pt1 | contig 29221 bp, 49 predicted proteins | sample 9271431 | NCBI WGS metagenome assembly JAEHJW02 | reverse complement strand
CGCTGACCCCAAGGCCGCTGCGGTACGGTTCGGGCGGGAGACCAACCACTGCGCCCTGTGCAACCGGGAGCTTACCGACGAGGGCAGCAGGGCTGCGGGTATCGGCCCGACGTGTGCGGCGAAGGCCAACTGGTAGTTGACTCCAACCATGGTTCCTGGTACGATGAGACGATGCCATCATGTGCTTGTGGATGCGGGGCCGAAGTCGGTCCGGACCGCAGGGGTAGGCCGAGGCGTTACGTCAATGGACACAACGCCCGTACGAGGCCTATGCTCGACTCTACCCGGGAGAAGCTGCGCCTCCAGGGCGGGCGTAACCGTATGGATGCGGTTCAGCAGAACCAGGCCGTCCTCGACCGTATCATCTGGCCAAGCGACCTGGATGAGTGCTGGGGCTGGCAAGGAGCATTCCGAATCAGTCAGGGCGAGCGTAGGCCCGTCTACCGACGCCAGTATGCCTACATCTGGGTCTGGGAGATTATGCGAGGCCCATGGCCAGCAGGCATGGTCTTCCACCATACCTGCGAGAACCCGCAGTGCGTCTCTCCTCACCACGGGGAGCCGATAACCCAAGGTGAGCACCTTCGTCTCCATGGGCTGATGGGAGACCATCATCAAGCTCAGAAGACCCACTGCCTTCAGGGGCATGAGTACGACGACGAGAACACCTACACCCATCAGAGGAAGGACGGACGAGTGGAGCGCCATTGCAGGATATGCGTGCGGGAGGCTAAGCGGCGCTATCGTGAACGCCTCGCCTCGAAGGCGGGATGGTAACGGTGGGGAGCACTGACGACCTACGCGACGACCGGAGAGAGTGGGCGGGAGCGGAGTGGACGGGAGGAGCGTGGCAATGACCTGGAGGGAGCAGGAGACGGCCTTCGACGCCATGGCTGAGACCGGCAAGCGGGTGAGGGAGGGGACCAAGGCCGATGTGCTCTTCGTGCTCTCCAGCGTGCTCAACGACCTGCCCAAGGGCCATCCCGAGAAGCCTGGCCTCATCCGGGCCATTGAGCTAATGAGGCATGAGGTATCGTGACCGGTTCGACTTCGAGACCTGTTTTATCGAACTGGTGGTAAACGACTTGGAGACGGATGAGCTATGAGGAAGTGGGTGATGAGGTAATGGGACGCTATGACCTGGACGTGGCAGACTTTGACGTGACCGACCTGGAGGAGATCGAGGAGTGACGGATTTTGACCTGAGGGAGCAGGCCCGCAAAGCTGCTACCCGTCTGCTGTCGGTCCCGAGGAGCCAGGCTGGACCTGCTGCCCTCATCCTCATCGAGCAGATCGAGCGGGAGTTGATCGACGCACTTCGCAGCGTGGCCATGGAGTGGGCGAGCCGGTATGACGTGCCCAAGATCGATGTCCAAGTTAGCTACATGCCCCGGATGGAGATCAGGGACATCACCATCAGCTTCGAGAAGCCCAAACCCGTCGATGACAAGCCCTACGGCGAGTGCTACCGTTGCCATGCCGCACTGATCGTGTCGGACATGGAGTGCGGGCCTCAGGGCGAGGATATCCCCGTCATCTCCTGCCCGAGCGGCTGTCTTCCGAGGAGGGAGATATGACCGTCGTCAATGGCGTGGACATGGACCACTGCGTGACCGTGGAGGGGCTTATCAACGTCCTGAAGGAGTGCGACCCGCAGAGCTATGTGATCATGTCCTCCGACTCCGAGGGGAACAGCTTTTCGCCCTTCGCTGAGGCGGGGACGGCCATCTATCGCCCCGAGAAGACGTGGTGGGGCGAGACGGTGCATCCCAAGGATATCGAGGACGGCTACGACGAAGCCCTCTGCATTCTGGGGGAGAACCTCTCTGGCCTGCCCAACCCCGACGAGCAGTTCCCAGGGATGCTGCACGCCCTCAAGGTCCTGACCGAAGAGCGGGGACGGTATACCTCTCTCGATGATGAGGTTATCGAGCAGCCTGTCTCCTGCGGTGACCCGGAGTGTTGTGGCGAGCCTGATCCCTCCTGACCGGATAGCCAAGATTCTGGAGCGTTGTCGCTACTACGACGGCATCTACGACGGCATGGGACCGTGCTGGACCTGCAAGGACGACCCGGCGCACTGCCCCTCCTCTGATCTGCCAGAACCTGGTCGGGAAGAGCCTTGACTTCGTGATATCCAACTGGTAGTCTATGGGTCATGAGCGCTGACAACTGGACGCACTGGACGCACTGTCCCGTATGCCGCAAGCGGCTGGACGAGGAGATCAACACGGCCCAGGTGGCCCTAGCTGAGGCCTATGGGAAGATATCCGCCGAGGAGTGGATGGCCCAGCAGGCCGAGGTCAACGCTCTCATAGCCTCCCGGGGCAAGCACGACTACGACGAGTCGAAGACCTGCACCTTCCGGGAGGACTACGAGACCTGCACCTTCCGGGAGGACTACGAGATCTACGGAGCCAAGGAGGGCACCGTCATTGTCTCCTACTCCGGGAACTGCCGGGAGTGTAAGACCAGTGTCAACTTCAAGTACGAGCACCCGTTTTTCCCGGAGCCATCATGAAATCAGACCAGCACCCTGTGCTGTATCACGTCGAGAAGTACGAAGCCGGTCAAAGGCCTCATCGAGGCTGATACCCCGGCTGGCGGCGACGTAGCCCTTGGCCTGCTCTATCACGGTGCGGGTAGAGAGGGCCGTCTGTAGTTGTGTGACCAGCAGATTTAGTTCGCTGGCGGTCATGCCTGTTGTGTCTATGCGAGTAGCCATGGAGAGGTACTTTAGTATCACTAGCCTGTGGATATCATGAGAGCTTTAGCGATATTTTTGTGACTTTGGTCACAGTAAGGAAGACAGATGACGACGCCGCTGACCAACGAGCAATACGAGCCGATCCGCCGTGCGCTCTTCAACTGCACCCCGGGCCAGAGCTACGAGAAGGCCAAGCTCCGCATAGCTGAGGAGCTTGAGGCTGATGGCTGGGAGATCACGCCGCTGGGCGAGGTGGAGAAGTGGAAGCGCCGTGCCGAGCAGGCAAAGGAGCGGCTCCATGCCGTCGTCAACGAACATGCCGACTACATCAAGGGACTGAGAGAGGAGAGCAGTGCCGTTCATCGCCCACATTGACGCCGCTGGCGAGCGGGAGACCCGTGTCGTCATAGATGATGCCGCCCTGGCTGGTCTCGTCGCCCGGGTGGTGAAGGACCCCTTCACGGAGATATCCATCGAACCCGCCTACGAGTGCGGGAACTGCGACGGCAAGGGGCGCTACACATGCTGGCCTCACACCAAGTGCCCGATCTGTGAGGGCTATGGTTGGGTGCCGGGGGAATGGAAGGCCCAGAATAGTAAACGAATGACTCTACATGAGAAGGGAAAAAGAGCAGTGAGCTTGCGAGAGGTCATAGACCAGGAAAAGGCCGATAAGTTCAGCACCCCAGCGACCGAGGTGAAGGATAGCGAGGCCTTGGGTGTGGCTATTGCTTCGTTCTTCGAGTGGGATGGGATACGTATTCTGGAGACCGCCATTGCCGCTCTGGAGGATGCAAACTTCCACACTGAGGCCGGGTTGCTCGATGACATGCTGACCAAGGTGAAGGAAGACTGATGATGAGGTGACCGATTGGATGGAGTTTGTTCAATCCGATGGAGCTTGACGGGGTGCTCCCTATCTGATATCTTTTGAGATATGAGAAATCGAGACAGAAGGGGACGATGATGGGTAGAGGAATATATAAGCAGCCCGATGGGCTTTATTCCATCTGGTCAACCGTGGTGGATGACTGGATTGCCTTTGATGCCACTGCTAGAGAAATAGCGGATTGGTGGAGGGAAGAGTACGGTAAGTCAGGAGAATTTAGCCTTCGCCAGGCTCTTGCTTGGGCCGATAGAGACCCCACTGAACGCCCTGGAGGAGAGAGTTTTGCTTCGCGCATGGCCGAGCGTGATCGGCGTCACGGGGTTGACCCGGTAGAGGACGATAATGAGGATTTCCCGAAATGGGCTGCTAAGATGCGAGAGCTTATTCCGGGATACGTCATACCACCTCTTTATTCAGAGGAAGACTGAACGTGCTGGAGGAGGATAAAATCGATTGCCTGATAGCTGTCCCAGAAGTTCATTGGCGCACTCTCGTAACCGTAGGGCGGATTTATCTGGAGGCCTTTGCTCCTGATGAGAAAATGTCCATGACCGAGTTGTTTGCCGTTCAGAGGGTAGAAGAGGCTATTGAATGGAGCAAGGGGGATAGCGGTGAGTGATGGGTGTGACCTAAGTGAAGGCGATACGGCCTACTTGAGGTCAACCTTTCATCAGGATGGTTCTGTTGCGTTCACAATCAATGAGAGAATACCAAACCGCCTTGAGGGGGTACCCTTGGCTTATATAACGTTGTCCAAAGATAGAGTGAACACCCTCATGTCAATACTGAGTAAAAGATGAGTGACCCCTTGTCTAACCTCGTTGTATGTGATATGGTGGCTTGGCCGCACAAACAAGACAACGGGGGAGATTGCATTAACCCTGTCCCCGCTGAAGAAGCCTTTCGCAAAAAGGCTGGTTCGCTCTTTCATGACGCAGACGGTGAAGGTCAGTGCCCCCCTTTGTTGCATATACGCAACGGTAAGGTCTAAATCGAGTGGAGTACGTAGGGGTAGACCTCGAAGAGATTTTCGGAAAAAATCAAAAAGAAAAGTGAGGGTAAAGTGACAACTTTCAACTTCAATCTAACGGGGTTTCCCTTTTCAAAGGCATTTTCGGATCTGACAAAGAGCATCTTTGATGCCATAGAAGTCATGGACGAAGAGCACCCCGAGGATGGTTGCGCTATCTGTTCAAACAATCAATGCGCTGAATCCGCAGTAACAGAAGACCTGGAAGACTTTGAGGACTTTGAGGACCTAGAGAACCTAGGTGTCCTGTCCAAAGTGGCCCACCTCTTGGCCGCTCAGGTTGTTTTTCAAACCTCTCAGGTCCAGGTCGCTGAGAACCCATTTTTTCTGTATGAAGTCGTTAGGGATTGTGCCGAGTTTATCCTTCCTTTGATTTTAAAAGTAGATGAGTAACTATGCCACGTAGACTCTTTGACGAGGCCTCTGCTCGCACGTATGCTCTATTAGACGAAGCTGCTGCTATTAGAGACGACCGAGGAAACTGTGCCTTCGTTGACTCTCTTGTTAGAGAAGCTAGCGTCTGGTCCGTGCTGGCTATGGCCGCTGCACTGGAGGGGGGTAAAGAATGATTGCTTGGATATACAGGAAGTGGACGGCCTTCCGTTTTTGGCTGGCTGACCTTATCGACCCGATGGTGTGATTGAGAAGACCATGAGCAATAGATACCGAATTGCGAACCCAAAATGTAATCATGCTATGTCCAAGCGCAAAGTCATAGTCTCTGGCGGGAACGTCAATCAGGGTGCCTATGCCTCTGTCAGGGTGTGTGAACGACCCAAGTGCGTTGAGGACGCTGTTCAGTGGGTTATGGCCCAGAACCTCCAGCCAGTTGTTACGTATCAGTGATACGTACATTGGTGTGGGTCGGGGAGGATAAGACCAACAAGATCATCCATCTCGACGGTTTTCAGACTCATCGCGAAGAACTTCTTGCCCAGCTTTTCGATATAGAGCCAGATTTGCTTTCAGTTACCTTTCGTTGGTCTGGAAGCAAAACGCAGCGTAACCCAGATGAACGATACATAAGGGGAGCTTAATGGTGAACCCCATCGATACCTTTACGGATTCTTATCCCTCAAGCGTTCCACCAGAAGTCGAGAGGTTTATTAATTCCAAAGACCGTAAGCTCTCTCGGATTCTTCAGACTTTTTTTCGCCTTGGCTGGCATTACGGTTATATTGATTGCCTGGAGCGGGAGCCAGCCAAGATTATCGTCAAACCCGACCTCAACCCCATGAACGAGGACGAGCTATCTGAAGTATTTCGCATCTGTATGGCGTGGGCCAACAAGCGCTCTAGGGACCCCGCTGAGCTTCTCAGGAAGTTTCGAAGCTTAGGGTTGGACCTAGTCCATCCAGAAAATCTGGATGAGACGATAAACCTGAAGAGCTTGACAAAATAGCGTTAATCTGATATCATCAGGTTTATGACGTGGCCTACCGTAATATTTGGGAGAACCCCTATGACTGTCCCCTCTAAAAATTATACTCCGCCCGAACCGGGCTGCTACATAGACAGTCATTGGGGTCAGTATGGGTCAGCTAGACTCATTACTATAGCGGTAGACATGGGTTGGTCCCCTCGCAATGACTGTTTGCAGGGAGCCAACTTGGCCACTAAAAAGCTTGACGAATGTAGCCACCCAGGTGTAGACCATGGTCTTACTCCCGAAGACGAGGAGCTTATAGACTGGGTATCTGAAGTGGCTGAAGAATGGCTGAATGCCAAATATCCCCTCTCGGGCCACTACTGGTTCTGGGATGATGGAGACTTTGGCCTTTGGCCAGACTCAAGGGATTGAAGCCAAACCCCTTTCCGGAGTCGGGAGACTAAAGCTCTGGTGGGGTGGGAGGGTCCTCCGAGGTGTAGGTATCACCCAGGTAACCCTGAGGAAGGTTTGTGAGGGGATTTTCAGAGTATCTTACCCGGGGTACCCCCTGACCCATAACATGAGCGAACTCACGGACCTACCCAAAGGACCCTCCGGGCTTCATAATCAGACCAGTTAAAGGGTGTGAACTGGCAAGCTGGAGATATTGGTGCATCATCTAGTACCGGCTTTGTGGATCGTATGATCCAGGTCGGTCAAAGGATTCATGGCTGCCCTGAATGGCAGTGGAACCACATTTTTATCGTAGTGTCAGACAAGGGTGACACTATAGAAGCTCGGGCTAACGGCGTCGTAGCTTACAGCTTAGACAAGCACCATGAAAAGTTGCTGAACCTAGGGTGTCCCCCGGGGGTGGATCGTAACAAGGTTGTCGAGGCCGCTCACGGATATCTAGGCACGGAGTACGGGTTCTTTGATGATTTTCTCCTTGGCATCGATTGCTTGACAAGACTCAAGCTTTCGTGGAGAGGGGATACCCTGATTTGTTCTGAGCTAGGGAACTTGTGTCTCAGAGCCGGTGGGTGGCACACCTCTCTGGTACCCTCTCTGACGATGCCAGGAGACCTAGTCGAGGAAATGCAGAAATAACTGTTGACTAGCAGCCTAGTCGTCTGATATCTTTCTACTAACGGAAAAAACCAACATTGGAGGGCAAGTGAACAGACAGTTGACCAATCCTGCTGACCGCGTCGAACCGTATTGCGAGATAGCTATGATCGATTCAGACATAGCTACCATGTGGCTTGAGAACAACGTCAGGAACCGTAGGCTGCGCCCGGACAAAGTGGCCGAGATGCGAGAAGCCATGTTGCGGGGAGAATGGAGGCTCGGTAGCACCCTCATTGCCTTCGATTATGATGGGGCTCTCACCAACGGTCAGCACACTCTTACGGCGCTGTCTCAGTGCCCGGGAATAACGATTTCGGTGGTCGTTGCCTACAACTGTGACCCGGAGGTGTACTTCGTCACTGACACGGGCGTCAAGCGGACCCTGGCTGATGTTCTTCGCTCCAATGGGGAGACGAACGCCTCTGCTCTGGCTACGGCCCTTAACTGGGGCTATCGGCTCTCCCTGGTTGAGCAAGGGGTCATTCGTGTCCCTGTGTCCTCCAACGGTCTTATCCCCACCATCCCCCAGCTTCTAGAAATCCTGGAGAAGAACCCGGGCCTGCGGGACTCTATCGTCCCCGCTGTTCGAGTGTGCCGTCACTTCTCCACCCCCTCTGGTGGATTGACTTGGCTGCACTACCAGATGTCTCTCATCGACTCTGAGAAGGCCGATGAGTTTTTTAGCCTGGTTCTTTACGGGGAGTATCCCCCCAATCACCCTTTTGCTGGGAAGACCATCGGCATGAAAAACCCTATCCGGGCTCTTCGTCGCACTCTCACCGACAACCTCTCTTCTAAGAATCGCCGGATGCGTTCCGAGCACATGATGGCCCTTGTGATCAAGACGGCCAATCTGTGGTACGCAGGGAAGGAAGCTCAGGTCATCAAGTTTCTTTCTTCTGAGGATTACCCCACCCTGAAATGGGCCAAGAAGAAGACGGTGGCGACGAAGGCCCCCTCTCCGGCTTACATGATTCCCTCTGCCGTTGTTCTGCCCAACCACTCAGCATGACAGACGAAGAGATAATCTCAGCCCTCCTGGAGCGCCTTCAATCTGCCTTGAGTCAGGTAGATCGGGCGCTTACTATCAACGACACCGAGGACGAAGAGGCTATTCGAGAGGTGGAGAATACCACTCGTTACCTTGAGGCTTTTGGGCTCTCTGATAGAGAGATAATGGATAGGGTCCAGGCTCTCAATAAGCAGTAAGGCAGGCCCATAGGGCCTCGTACACGAAAAACAAAATAAATGTCATTTAGAGACCCGGTAGGTTCAGACCCCATTCCCCAGATGAATAATAGGAGGGAAAAAGACCCTCCCTACGAGATCGTCGTAAATGGGGTCTATATCCCGGAAGTGGAGGTAGCCAGCGAAGAAGAGGCTAAAAAACTCGCCAGGAAACTTCGAGAGGCTATCCCCTCAGAGGAAAGTGAAAGCACTTCTAAGTCAAAGGCTTCTAAGTCTGCGCTCCGTTCAGAAGAGCGCAGGTTGAAAGCCCGAGATGAGGCCTATTCACAAAACAGCCACGATGTGTACTGGGAGTTTTTAGACGACCCGATACGCGCCGTCAACTTCTTTGAAGAGATTGCGAAGCAAAGAACCCAAGACCTCGAACAGCCCAAGAAGAGAACCATTCGTCGTCCTGGTTCTCCCGTTAAACCCTAAGGAGAGAGATGAGCTTTTTAAAGGCCGCATTGGCCACAGTTGGCGTTATCGTCGTAGCAGTTTTAGTTTTGGTTGGGGGTTACGAGGGAGGGTGGTGGTTGCAGAGTAGGAACATCCACCATGGCCTTCAGATTCAAAGGCAGTTTCTGAGTCAACAGCAGCAGATTGTGCGGAGTAGCTATGAGTTCACTACTACCCAGATAAACCTGATGCAACAAGACCTCAACTACATCTCTCAAGAGAACGTTTCTCTAAGCGCTGACCCCAACAATACGGCTATCATCTCGGAGATACAGAACCTCAAGCAATCGTTCTGTAACACCTACAATCAAGTTCAGAGCCCAGCTAACGTCCCCGTTAACCTGACTCAAGCAGCCCAGCAGTATCAGTGTGCATCGACCCCCGGTGCCTAATAACCAAGAAGGGACAAAATGAACAAGAAGAGATGGATTATTCTGGGAGCGCTCTTGGCTGTCGCCATCGTGCTCTCGTCTTGCGGAGCAAGCAACGCTCCCTCCAATGCTACTCAACACAACCAACAAGTTGAGGCTAGCCAGGAACAAATATACAACACCAACCAGCCTATTCCTGTCTTCCCAGTGAGCCAGCTTCGGCAGACTCTGATAGACATCGAGACGGCTCAGGCGGAAGGCGCTCCTTCCACTACCTTTATGATGCCCGACATGTGGAGCAAGGGAGTTGTCCCTTGGTATTCGTGCCCTAGCGTAGGCTTCCCTGTAGCTAGCACTGATGAACTCAGTAATCCGCAGCAGATTGTGACCAACAACTCTTCTCAGTCAGCTTCAATAGCGACGTTGCCTCAAATAGACCCCAACGGGATCTATTCCGGAAACTCCACCGGTACGTATACCATCTGTCTTAATACGGCTGGTCAGACCTATGGAGCTTACTGGGAGGGCTACACCCTTACTTTGACGGGGAACGCTGCGTGGGACCCCACTACGGGCAGCGTAACGGACGTCACAAATCCTACGGGCACCTTCAATACCTTGACCCCGGCGCAACAGAAAGCTGTTAATCAGGCTGCTATTTCTGATTTCCAACAGCTTTCTACTCATCCAACGGTAACTCCCACTAGCGTAAAGCCGTAACGTCTGATACCATAACTGCATGATCATTTACACCCGAGGACTCCCGGGCTCAGGGAAAAGTTCCTGGGCTCGGGAGTTTCAACAAGAAGACCCAAAGAACAGAGTTCTCATCTCTAGGGATGACATAAGGCTGATGCTCTTCCCCTCCATTTATGAGTACACAGGAGCTAATGAGGCCTTGGTCACGACTATCTGGCAGGAAGCTATCAAGGCTGCCTTGGACGAGGGTAGGGACGTCATAGTCCATGACACCAACCTTGACCCAAGGCCGATTTCATTCCTGAGGACTGTTTCTCAGTTGCGGAACATTCCCCTGGAGTGCAGGGACTTTTTGCACGTAAGTGTAGAAGACTGCATTTCAAGAGATGCTCAGCGGGTAGGAAGATCCCATGTAGGTGAGGAGGTCATAAACAGAATGGCCTCCAAGTGGGCTCAGACCTCTGGGCAGCGCAACTAAGAAGGACTAATGATATGCCTGAATACCAAAAGGAGAACCCGGAAGAGATTCCGATTGAAGATCTTCTGAGAGAGCTTCCTCATATCTCAGACAAGCTGGTTATGAGAATGGCTTTTGGAGTTCCCAGAGAGGTCGAGGAGCTTCTTTTGTCTCCGGCTCATATCAGGGATTTGCAAAGTGAGACTAAGAAGCTAGCGGCTACTCTCCAGTCTCAAATAGCTACTTATCGTTTATCTAGGCAGGCAGGCTCTAGAGAAAACCCCGTATGGCATAAGCGGGTAGGAAGCCTCTATGCTAGGATTCACTCTCTTTTGGTTCGGGTGAACGTTGAGGTGAAGAACCTCAATCGTCTGGAGAGCGCTTCTCAGCACGCCAAGAACCGTGACCTCATTCAGGCTATTCAGCGGCATCAGCGGACTGTTCTGTCTGAATATGACCCGACTCCAGCAGACATTGCTCTATGGCAGGTTCTGGATTGAATGGCTTTTCTTCTGGCGGCAGATTTGCCCCGAAGTGCTACCAGTATCCTCTCGGGTATGGATGGAGATGGGTATGGGATGACTGGGATGGGGTTGACCGTTGGGTTCAACGAGATGGTACTATAAAGTACGAACCTGACCCCGAGCTACGATTCGGTCGTACACTTCGTACAGAAGAAGACGACGAATCGTAAGGCCCCAAGACTTATCACACATCAACTATTAACTCGAAGGGAAATACATGGATAAAAGTAAGCACCAATCTCCTCAGTTCATCTCCGAGATTACGGTCGAGCCGGTTCAGGACTGTGCCACCGACCGGTCTGTTATAGCTGCGGCTCGGATATCCACCAAGGGAAGTGAGTCCCGCTTTGACTGGAGTCAGGAGGCCTCCGAGGGCCTGATCCGGTACCTCATGGAGAACCGGCATGGCACGCCCTTCGAGCACACCTTCTTCACCTTCTACGTCCACGCCCCCATCTTCGTCTACCGGGAGTGGCACCGGCATCGCATCGGCGTCTCCATCAACGAGGAGTCCGGACGCTACAAGGAGCTTGAGCCGGTCTTCTACCTCCCTCCCATGGACCGTCCTGGAGTCAAGCAGCGCCCCGGGGGCAAACCTGGGCAGTATGACTACGTGGACGCATCTGAGGAGGATATGACCAGGCTCAGAGCCGTCATGGAGCAGCACTGCCGTCAGGGGTACTCCATCTATAAGGAGTTCCTGGCCCACGACATCGCCAAGGAGGTGGCCCGCATGTGCCTCCCCTTGAACATCTACTCCTCCATGTACTGGTCGTGCAATGCCCGCTCCCTGATGAACTTTCTCTCCCTCCGCCAGAGGCGGACCAAGAGGGAGCCCGCCGTCCACTTCAAGGTGAATTACGTGGAACGCACGGAGAGCCATGAGATAAAGTGGAGTGGGGAGGCTGCTTTCCCCTCGAAGCCTCAGTGGGAGATAAACGTCGGGGCTGATGAGCTTGAGGCTGCCTTCAAGGAGCGCATGCCCCTGACCCACGCTGCTTGGGTCCGAGCCGGATACGTGGCACCGTAATGGGCGTTTCTACGGACGGCGTGCTTTTCTACGGGTACGTCTGGGATGACGAGCTAGACCTGGGCTTCGAGTACGAGTGGTCCACCATCGTGGCCCTCAAGCGGGGCCACCTCAAGCGGGGCCACACGGACCCCTGGAAGGCCTATCCGACCTTCTCTCACCTGGAATGGCTGGAGCGGGATGCCGCTGGCCACCAGTGGGTCAAGGAGCATGAAGCGGAGCTAGATGCCTGGAGGGCAGTCCGGAAGGCCATAGAGGACGAGTTCGGGGTGGACGCCAGTTATCATGGCTCCAATGAGTGGCGGTGCCCCTACGTCTTCGTCAAGGAGTCCCGGATTCAGGCGTCCCGGGGATATCCTGAGGCGATCCAGCCCAAGGACCTCAACGAGAAGCCGTTGGCTTACTGGGATACCTTCCTCAAGAACTTCGTGGAGGAGCTTGAGATAAACCTGGAGGAGGCCAAGGGGCCTGCCTGGTGGCTGGTCTCCTGGTGGGGGTAGACGCTACCGCCCATCCGGCCCAGTTCAGCCCGAAGATCATCGAGGCCTTCCAGAAGTACATCGATGAGTTCGTCATCCCCTTCACGCCCCACCCCAAAGTCCTGGACCCTTTCGCCGGGGTCGGGAACATTCACCGGCTGGTGGGCTGTGACACCTACGGGATCGAGCTAGAGCCCGCCTGGGCTACGCAGCACCCCCGCACTCTGGTGGGAGATGCTACGGCTCTCCCTTTTGGGGATAATTCTTTTGACGTGGCTATCACCTCACCCTGCTATGCCAATCGCATGTCAGACCACCATAATGCCAAGGATGGCAGCTATCGGCGCACCTATACCCATCATATGAGGGCACTCCTAAATGACGACACGGTCAAGCTGCATGAGCGCAATGCTGGGCAAATGCAGTGGGGAGAGGGCTATAGGAAGCTCCATGAGGAGGCCTGGGCCGAAGTATACCGAGTCTTGAAACCTAACTCCTACTTCCTTCTCAACGTAAAAGACCATCAGCGTAAGCACGCAAAGGTGTCCGTGTCGGCGTGGCATGCCAATGTATGTCGTGACCTTGGGTTCAGGCTCATGCATATTCAACGTATCGAAACGCGTCATTTTCGTTATGGAGCCAATCGAAGGCGCTTCCCCGAGAGGGTCCTTGTCTTCCTCAAGTTAAGATGGTATCTTTAGAGTCGTGACATCTGTACCCGATTTTGAGGAAGACCCAGTCCTACATCTGATTAATGGTCATCAGATACCGCTGTGGCAGGTCTGGACAGCTTATGAATCACAGCACGATTTCATCCACCAAGTTGAAGAATGGAGACAGCAGGATGCCTCTAACGCCCACTACGCCTGATGTTAGGACCCAGATGCCAGTACGGCTACCTAACGATCTATATCAAGCCCTCAAAAGAAAATCGAGGGTAGCAAAGAGAAGCATGAACTCCTTGGTCACTGAAGCCGTGGCAAGCTTCCTCCGTCAGCAAGAGCACAGTGAAGACAGATAACTATGATGCAAAACTCAATCCATGTAGCTTGGTTTTCCTCAATGCTGGAGGCTATCGAGTTTTCTCGTCAAAATGAGGGGTTTGTGGTCTTTCAATCTGGCAAAAGTGAGCCCGGGGAGTGGGGGGTAACAGACCACGCTCAAGTCCTCGCCAGGATACTGACTCGAAAGGGGTCTGTTGTATCTCAGGGATGCGGACCGGTCCTTGCTTTGATAGAGTAAGCCCTCTCAAGAGTTGCCAGTTATCATCATGGGATAGTGACCATGCCAGAGCGCCCCAGTAAGCCTACTTTTTGGCAATACTTACTAGGCGCTCGCAATCACACCAGTGACTTTTTTTGTTGGGAATGGGTTTCCCGAGGGCACTATCGTGCTCTCGGGGAACAGGTCGTTCTTTTGCGAGGAAACTTTCCCCACAAGCCAAGCGGTTGGTACCTACACGTTGATTTAGGACAGGGTTGCGTCACAAGGTTCGCTGGCTTCACCCGAAAAGAGGCCTTCTTGTATGCCGATAACTGGGCATACGAAAGAATGGCCTTTTTCCTCGACCATGGTCACGTATAAGGAGGAGCTATGGCGGAGCAGGTTCGACGCGAAAGAACCCGGTCAGACAAAAAGGTAGAGTCTACTTCTCCTGATAAAAGCGCTGATATAAAAGCCCATGGTGACGAAATCATCGAGGGTATTGATGCGCTGCTGGACGAGATAGACGGAGTTTTGGAAGAGAACGCAGAGGAGTTCGTTAAGTCATACGTTCAAAGAGGTGGGCAATGAGTTTAGCTGGCATCCACTTAAGGAGGTATTCTGACGGACCGGTTATACCCTTCCTGGACCCCCTCGTCACCCTCCTGCATGTGGTCCCAGAACCCCTGAGGGTCCGTCAGGCAGCCTCTGTAGAATCTAAGATAAACATGCTATCGGAGGCTACGCTTGACTCTGGTTTTGTGCTAGCATGTTGGCCGGGTCAAACTAGGCAAGACGTCATATGGATAGATGACCTAGAGTTGGCCAATAACAAATTATGGGGAGAGAAACTGCCATCCCCTTAACGACCGAGGGGATACATGTCTGTAGATTTACAAGTTGACGTTCTTGGAGTAGCGAGAGTCTCTGCTACCGGCAAGTCGCCAGTGCAAGCAAGTCCAGTTAATCGTATTTGTGAGGGGGACAACTGTGAAACCGTCCTATCTCGTTATAATCACAGTAGTTTCTGCACCCTCTGCATGAGAGTTAAAAGGAACCAAGAGTATGGTCTCAAGCCTTAATGAGACCCTTGTCAATCTCCCTCCTTTGGAGTTGACTGAGGAAGAGAAGTTCATAATTAGGGATATACCCGGGCTGAGGTGTTCTTCCTTGGTCAGGTGTATTTACCTAGGTACCGAAAAAGACCAGGAAGCTATCGACCATTTTATTTCCTACATCGAAAGAGAGATGTGGGAAGAATTTCGGAGAGGGTCATTGGCTCCAGTTTTTAAGCCATCGATAAGGCACCGTATTTTCAGCGACCTGGGGATGCTTAACCTTTTGGTTATTGCAGAGGCTTATACCCGACCCTTAAGCGCCATAGCCAATCCGCCTGTATAAAGATAGGGTTGTCTTCAGAGCCTATCCAGTCAACTCCTGAGTCATCTGAACCGTCGTCTATCATGGCGTCCTTGATATAAAGATGATCATCTGGAAGATACTCTATGGATGAGCTTCTCCCAATGTGGGCTGTTCTACCGCTTCTGGGTGATTTCTTAGAGTTGTATCCGGTTTTTCTTTCTCCTTTTACCCAGGAGACATATTTGGCTGTCTGCGGAAGCTGGAGGAGGCTTTCGTCTCCGTCTATAGCTTCGTAAACACACTGAGAACGCCCGGAACGACGGACGGTAACCAATCCGTCATTGACGAGGCTCCCTATTACCCGTCCTACGGTCCCCTCTTTGTAGGAGGGGTGATGAGACTCTTCCAGTGCTTGGACTACTTCTTTTCGAGTCATGGGGCGCTCTTGGAGTAGGTGGTAAATGACTTCGCGAGAGCACGTCTTTTGAAGTCTTGGCATAACCCTCTATCCTGCCTTGAAGACAGATTGACATCGTGAAGGACAGAGCAGACTCTGGAGAAGCGATGCCATACTCACACTATATGGAGCCCAAGGTCCTAGACGCCTGGTTTGGGGATACCGCCCCAACGGTTCCTGCTACCGTCTACGTAGGGCTTATCTTGCAGCTTGGAACGCTTTCCTCTGCCTTGACAGCCGGAACTTCTTATACTTCTTTGGCCTGTGCAACTAATACCGCTTCTTACGCTGGTGCAGCTAACGATATTATCCTGATTGGTTCCGGCGCTACTACTCAGGTGGTTCAAGCTTCGGCCCTGTGGGCTTCTGCCGCTACCTCGATATCAGTTTCATCTTTTATTGCGAACGCAGCCTATCCTATCGGGACTCCCTTCATTCGTTGCGACGTGTATGCAACGGCCCAGGAGCCTTCTGGGGGCGCTTATGCCCGGGTGGCCGTTACTAACAACACTACCAACTTCCCGGCCTCTACGGCCTCAGGAACGGGCTACCAGAAGCAGAATGGCACCGCTATCACATTCCCTCAAGCTACGGCCAACTGGGGTACTGTAGCTGGGTTCCTGATCGGAGACAACGCTACTCCCGGATCGGGCAACATTCTCGCTTATGGAGCGCTCAACGCTGCCCAGGCCTTCTCTACCAATAACACCCCAAGCTTCCCCGTAGGTTCTCTTATCTTCGCCCTAACGTAATGCTCAAGCTTGCTGCGGGACAGTTTATAACTGGTCATACCGATTTAGCTAACGTCGTCGCTTTCACGGCTTTCGGGCAAATGACTAACAATACGGGCTCTTTTACCGATGGCATTCTGGCTCAGGCACTAGACCCAACGACCGTTTCGTTGCACTATGCAGTGGCTCCCTCTTTGGGGGCCTCTAACGGTCCGACCACGATACTTTCCTACTCTGGGGCTTCTACACCCGGTGTAGGCATAATCGCTCGTCTAAGTACGGGTGTGTATGAAGCTTGGTTAGATACCACTTCTCAAGATGGCATATGGACTTACGAATGGGTTTCCACAGGTATCGGACAGACCGTTAAATCTGGGCAGTTCTTGGTGGTTCCTAGAACGATATAAAAACAATCCTGTCCGGTGTCGCACATCCCCTGAGAGTCGGTAGACACAAGTTTTTTCGCCCAAGGAGTTCGCCTCATGGCACACCAGGTTCAGGTTGAGAACACTCTTCCCAATGGGGTGGTCTCCGTTAATCTTCCAAACCGTCTCGCCTACCCGGCTGGCTCGGTTGTTACCCTTACTGACGAGGAGTTCGCTCGGCTAGCTCCAGACATCTTCACCAATGGCTATCTCATTGACCTGGGTGAAATTGGTGTCGCTGGTGGAGCGGCTGGTCTTCAGAGCGCTGTTCAGTTCTCTGCTTCTACGGCCGGTTCTTCTGTCCTGGCTACGGGTACTCTGACTGCTGGTAGCGTAACCTACAAGCAGCCCCAGGTAGGTCCCGCCGAGAAGAAGGTGATTGTCAACCTGGTTGGAGCTTCCTCTACTGGATTCACCATCACCTTCCCGGTAGCCTTCACCTCTACCCCCATGCTCCAGACTTCTGCTGTTCTTAGTGGTACCTGGGCTGCTAGTACTACTACCCTCACTCTGTCTTCGACTATCGCCACTCAGACCGGGTGGGTAATCGTTCAGGGTTGGTAAGTCTTCAACCCCCGGTCAGCTATTAACTGACCGGGGGTTATTTCAATCTAGAAAGGGATACGTCCTATGCCGGTTACTACTTCTCATCCGGATGTTTTCGCTTCCATTATCCCGGATGAGACCTATCCGATTCAAAACGAACACCGGGGTCCTTCCTGCTATACACATGGAGGCCCCAACTCTGCCGAGCAATATCAATGGGCAGGAAAGGGAGACCCAGAGGGTGGGGATGTGCAATACATTCCTGGCTCGGTTATCCGTTCTCCTGGATTCCGCAGAATCATGTCTCGGGGCCTTTATAGCTTCGCAGACCCTGAAGTAGATCACCTTTCCTATCAGGGACAAGTCTGGATCGATTCTTTTAATAACACTCAAGAGGCTGCACTGAGCCAGCTTGAGGACGATGATGAGGCTGAGCTTGAGTCGTTCAACTGCGTAGGCCCAGGGCCGAGGAACTCTGGTTCTCTTTGCGGAGAAGCCTCTTTCATGCGCCGTAAGGACCTGGAGACCACTCCTCCTCTTTGCGCTCGCCACAAGGAAAAGTACTCCAAGTACTTCGAACGTACCGAAGACGGTACCTGGCAGCGTATTAGCCCAGCCAAGTAAATGTCTTCTGTTTCTTTCGTAGCTAAGCGCAGGGCTCTTTTAGCGGCCTATCATAGTCTTACGGGAACTCCTGGAGTAAGTGAGAACCAGGTGAATACACGTCACCTGGAACAACGCCCCGATGCTCTAAAGCGCGTTGAGAAAGAGCTTCGTAAGTGCGTGGGACAGATCACCTGGAAAGACCGTTTAGCTGCTTCTACAAATGGCACAGTCCTCCCTCTTCCTGTCTTTGACGACGAAGACGGAGATACAGATTCTTCGGCCGCACAAGACGGCTGAATCAAGGCCCTCATCGCCCGCTCGGAGGCTCCCCTTCCCCTCCGGGCGGGCTTTGAGTCCTGTTTTTTAATGTAAAGGCCCGTTAAGAAGCATGCCATTCACTTATGTACCCGTCAGCGGTTCTTGGCCTGGCCAAACTGGTTCCGTTTCTGTAACCCCAGTTGTACCAATGGTCAACGGCGGTGTGACCTATAATGCCCGCCGAGTTTTCAATTTAGTGAATGGTGCAGTTAGTTTCAATCTGGCCGCTACCGATTCTATCGGTAATGATATCCAGGGAGCCTATAGGTTTGATATCAATGTTACCGGACCGGGTAACTCTGAATCATTCAGCACAACTATCCCCTCATCATATGCTTCTAGTGGATTGAGCATCAATACTCAACTTCCACTGAACCAATACCCAAACACTTCATCACCTGTTATCTATGCACAGGTTCAGACCTTGACCATCACCACGTCACAGACGGTGACGGTGCCGTCGTGGGCGACCAAGGCCGTCTTGGAGTTGTTGGGCGGCGGCGGAGGGGGAGGCGGTGGAGGGTCAGCACTCACGACAGGCGGGGTTGCAACGCAGGTCGGAGGAAGCGGCGGAGGACAAGGGCAGAGCGTCCAGTATGTTGTCAGTGTCACACCTGGCGACACTCTGACGGTAACTATCGGCGCCGGTGGAGCGGGTGGTCTTGGTGGTGCGGTCAACGGGAACGCCGGTACAGCCGGGGGGGACGCCGGTACTACAAGCATCGCGTCGGTAGCCGGACTGGTCCTGGCGACAGGTACGGTCGCCTCGGTCCAGGCAATCGGGGGGAACTCCGGGGCCGGTGGAGGGGCTAACTCGACGGCAAACGTTTCGGCTGGCACCTATGCCGGTACGTCGGCCGGTAACCGTTGGGCGATCAATCCATCGGGCATACAGGGATGGGGCGGGGGGGGCAAACAATAATGCAGGATACCAGGGGGGTGCTCCGGAGGGTCCTATCCAGATTCCGGGATTCAACGGTGGCGGCGGTACCCCGGCAAATGCCACGTTGGGCGGTTTGGCGGGCTCGCTGAACGGTAAGTATATATCCGGGTTTTACGCTGGCTCGGCTAACGGGGGGTCTTCTCCGCCTCAGGGTGCAAACACTGGTTTGGGCGGGGCTGGTGGCGGTGGCGGCGCTCCGGGCGGTACCGGCGGAAGCGGCGGAAACGGCGGGAGCGGGCTTGTCTGTATCGAGTTCAGGAACGCCTGATAATGTCCTCCCTTATATAGGACAGGGCAGAGCTAGTAACTATAGAGAACGATGACTTTTGTACCTCCTCCTCTCCCGACCGACCCCCCTCCCACTCCGCCAGCAGACCTGACGGAATGGCAATACTATTCTCAGTTTTCTACTGACACTATCGGAATTATAATCTCGCCCAATGACACTCCCACCGACCCTACAGGGAACTCCGTTTCCCTCCAGGCATTCCTATTGCCCTCACCAGGTACTCAAGGAAGCGCGACTCCAGTTTGGTCTGGTCTCGCTACAAGAACAGGCGTGGGTACCTACACATGGACCTTCTCGGCCTCTACAAACACCAATAACACCGGTTTTTTTAGGCTCGACTGGAGCTATTACCTCAACGGGACCCTTGAGACCGCATCCACATGGATAGAGATAGGACCTCCTAGCCCGGCCTATGACGCCCTAGGTCCCTCCGGGCGTCAGTTGGTCAATGATGTATGGGCTAAGTTCAGCGATGGCTACGATAGCCCCCAGGGCGGTCCTAACCTCCAGATGTGGTACCAGACCCATTTCAACCGTGGGAGGGTAGCTCAGTTACTCAATCAGGCTATACAGCACATCAACGTGGCTGCCCAGCCCCCTACGGGGTATTCTGCTGCTCCAACTCCAGGTCCTGAGTTCCCATATGCTCAGTGGATGGGTTTAGCTAATACTGCGCTAACTGTTGAAGTTTTAAAGCATCTCATGCGTTCTTATGTAGAAGATCCAGACATACAAGGATCGGTTCAGGCTCGCATGAACCGGAGAGACTATCTACAGAGATGGCAATCTCTGCTCGACGTTGAGGCTCCCCTTCTCAAAGAGCAGCGAGATGTGTGGAAAATCTCTTTCATGTTCGTTATGACGCCCCGGGTCTTGGTATCTGGGGGCGCTTATGGAAACTATTCTCCGGTTCGACCCATCGGAAACACCGTAGCCAGACCCATCTACTGGTGGCGGTTCTACTAAAGTGACGCTTTACTGAGCCGTTCATCGCACCTATTTTTGCCTGATTCCCAACATTTTGTGGGTTTCCTGTTTAAAAATTTGTACATGGGTACAACATATGCCACTCGGCTCTGTTATTCGAAGACCGCCGAGGGTAGGGTGCTGATCATCACAACCGGAAGGGAACCCGATATGTCAGAGTATGAAGATAGCTATGCGTATGCCGACACCGAGCGGCCAGCCGCTAAAGCCTCCCTGGAGTTGCTAACGGCGGCGGAACGTGCTATACTTGAGGACTGTTCTAAGCTCATGACGGCCATCCGTTCAACCTTTCACCCAAACATGAATGTGGTATCTGTATTGGCCTTCAACCAGCGCATTTTCGAAATACAGCGACTCATCATGTCGAATGCGGCTGCCAGAGCATATCCAGGTATGTACAAGCTTTTGGGAGAGGACTGACCATGCAACACATGGGCGTTGATATCAGCAGCAACAACACGTTTGACCGGTCCCCTCAGGGATGGAAGAACCTCTATAACTTCTTGAAGGCTCAAGGAGGAGGTGCTGAGCCCTTCCTGATTGTCAAGACGACTGAAGCGACCTGGTACATTAACCCAGATTCAGCCGTAGATGTGGCGAACGCCAGGGTGGCGGGGTTCAAGGCCATCGCTGCCTACCTCTTCGATCATGGCTCCGAGAATGTTCAGGCCGAGGAGAACTACTTCCTGGCTCACTCTATGGGGCTTCCTCAGGTCAACGACTTTGAGGACCCCAATGGGCTCAGTATGGCTCAGTATGCAGCCCACGCACAAGCCTTGATTGGTCTATGCTCCTCGGCCTTGAACTACATGAACCAGAGTGAATACCAGGAGGGGATTCCTCACCCTAACCTGTGGCTAGCCCAGTACGATGGCGACCCCACAACCTCCCGCTGGCCATGTATCATGAAGCAGTTTTCTAGCACCTGGAACATTCCCGGTGTCGGAAACGGCTTCGACGGAGATGCTTGGCTCGGCACTGAGGCTCAGTTTGAGCAGTACTTTAACCTAGGCGTACCCACTACTATACCACCGGAGCCCGGAATGCTAAATAACTGTATCTCTCTCGTCCTCGACCCGAAGGGCCGCGGTTACTGGCTGGTCCAGGCCGATGGAGGAGTGTTCTCCCATGCCGCTGCTGGTCAAACCCTCCCCTTCTATGGCTCGCTGGGGGGAAAGACCCTCAACGCCCCTATAGTAGACGCTGCCCCGACTCCTGATGGTGGAGGGTACTGGCTGGTCGGTTCTGATGGTGGCGTCTTCACCTTCGGTGACGCTGCTTTCTACGGCTCTACCGGCAACGTCAAGCTCGTTGAACCTATCATCCGTATCACTCCCACCACCTCAGGTAGGGGGTATTACCTGACGGCCAAAGATGGCGGTATCTTTACTTTCGGTGATGCTGTTTTTGACGGTTCTGGTGCCTAACACCTGGATAATAGAGGAGAGCGGTAAGGTTTTTGATATCAAGTTAAATCGTAGGTCTTTCGCCTACGATTGCGACGACCTATCAGAAGCCACCCGTCGAATCAAGAGGTCGAAGAAGTTTGCTCCGGGAGACACCATCCTTCTCATAGAAAGCGATGGTTACCGGAGCAAAATCAAGGTTTGATTTCAGAAAAATCTTCAGAAAACTCTTGATTAGTGAAGAGCAGACGGTATAGTTAAAACTCAATCTCGCAACCATAGGAAGGGACTATGAGCAGCAAAGTAGAAAAGATCATGTCTGAGGCCAAGCCTTGGCTTCAAAGGGCCTATAGCGACTCCCGGGTTCCGTGGACTACCGCAGTTCTCGACCTGGATACCCTTAACCTCTTCCGAATCGATGTAGAGGACGGGGGCTATCAGCGTCCCCTGTCTGAAGCTCGGGTCGATGACCTTGAGGAGAAGTTCGATGCCGGAGAGGCCCGGGAAATCTGGGTGTCTGAGCGTGCAGACGGAAGCCGCTGGATTCTCGACGGTCAACATACCTGGGCCGTTCTCAAGCGCAAGGGCTACACTCAGTGGCCTACTAGGGTGTTCTTCAACCTCTCTATCCCAGAGGAAGCCCGTAGGTTCGCTGAGTACCAGTCCAATACCCGCAAGATCCCTGGTGTGGTTCAGTTCAACGCCGAAGTTATTGCCAAGGACCCCACGGCGGTTGCCCTGGACCGTATCCTCACGGATTTCTACCTGCGTATTTCCTCCTCCAAGCTTCGCTACAAGGATAACTACCTTGGCGTGAACTCTCGGGCTGTATTCCAGAAGATATATGAGCTTGGTGGAGAGTACACCCTTCGTGAGGTGCTCCAGCTAGCCATCGATTCGTGGGGACAGTCCACTTCGTCTTTCTTGGGTCGAGTCCTTCAGGGTATGGGATACCTGTTCGTCTACTCCGAGAGTGCTCAGTTCGACCGAGGCCGTTTTGTTGCGGTTCTCAAGAACACCACTCCCAAACAGTTGCTGGAGGCGATTGGCCCTACGGGCTCGGGTGGGGCATCTCGTTCCGGGGCTCTTCTCCTTCTGGAGAAGTATCTGGACGGCGTTGGAGACTATGCCAAAATCAGGCACAACTCCAAGGATGCTCCTAAGCTCCCCGATATGGCCCCCAAAGAAGGGGCTGAGCCCAAGGACCCTGCACTTGATGGCCCAGGCATCTGGATCCCGGGAACGGAGAACGACAGCCGCACCCCTCTGAACCCCATCAAGAAGCCTGAGAAGCCTTCTAAGCCGGTAGAGATTGACATCGCTCAGGCTAAGGCCAACGAAGCCATGGAGGCTGAGGGGGTCATAGAGGAGGTCGTGGAGGTTGCTATAGTGACTCCCGAGGAGGCCCTTCTTATCGAGGGGAGCACCGAGGTTGGAACTGGTGATCCCGAAGATGAGGATGAAGATTGGGAGTACAGCGCCCCTGAAGGGGTAGCCACCGCTTCTGAGTAAAATCTCATCTCAAGAGATTGAGGGTCTCGGTTCTTCGGAGCCGAGACCCTTTCTTGTTATACCAGAGGACAGGGAAGAGACGGTATGTATAAGTACGCCTCTACTTCGTCTGGCCTTTTGGTCGCTGAGATAGCTGGGTCTTCGTCTATACGGAAGGCCGCTGCATCTGCCCTAGGGGTCCCCCAGCAGTACATTTACAAAGAGGGTCATCGGGTCAACTTCAAGGATGTCCCAAAGCGTGAAGGGTATCTGTACGTCCATAACCGGGCCATATCCTCCCGAGCCAACGATAACTGGGATGAGTGGCCAGCAGAAGAGCTTGCTACCACTGAACCAGGGTATGGATACCTAACTTTCATCGGCAAGCCGGTCTTCGTTGAGCACGCCAATGATAACCATCGGCGCACTCGGGGTGTCAACATTGCCTCTGCCCTTCATGAGGATACCTATCCTGATGGCACTCCTGATACCTGGATTCAGGTTTATAAGGAAATCGACCCCAAGGCTTATCCTAAGCTCGCTAAGGCTCTGCTGACTGGCCGAATCAACAAGACCTCCATGGGGGCTGATGTAGGCTTTTCTCAGTGCTCTAAGTGTGGGAATGTTGCTACTACACCGGCTGAATACTGCCAGCACATTCCTAATGCCAAGGGCGCTAGGTTCGAGGAACTGAACATCAAAACGGGTCGCAAGATCCCTCGGATTCTTACCGAAATATGTCGTAAGGTCAGCTTCTTCGAAGACACTTTTATTGTAACTACTCCGGCTGACCCGACTGCTTTTATCCTGGGAGTCGATGATGGCTCGCAAAAGACTGCCTCCACTCATCGAGCCCCAGAGAGGATAACCGTGAAAAGCGACTCTAACGCCTCTAAGCGGGCCTTCAAGGAAATAACTCTTCCCCCTCGCGTTGACACCCTATCCCATACCGTCTGCCCGACCTGTGGGACCGAGAATAGCTTTGTTGGGGACCGCTGCTCTGTCTGTAATGGCATCAAGCCTCCGGACAACTTTATGGACCCAGATACCTCTATTGCTCCGCAGGTACAAAAACTCCTGGAGCAAGAAGATGAGGGGCCGGGAGTTGACGCCGAAGGCATCGATATGCATACGGACCCCGACCTAATCTGCCCCGAATGCGGAGAGAGCTTCACATCTGCCCAGCAGGATGAAGAGAAGGGTAACCCCTTCTTGGTAAGTGCTGATGAGCAGATGGAAGACGACCCCGAGATGTCCGAAGAGGGGGTACCTGATGAGGACGAGGAAGAAGACGAAGGAAACCCGTTTGCTTCCAAGGATAGCGGCCCTACTAAGTCTAAGTCCAAGGAAGGGCCAGACGGCCAGTCCTCTGTTCCATTGGGAGAGGATGATGAGCTAACCCAAGAGCAGGATGACCCTCAATATGATGAGCCGATGGAGGAAGAACCTGGCAACATGGACCAGGACACCGAAATCAACCCTGAGATTGAAGACGGTCAACCAGATGCTGATGGTGAAACCGAAGAGGGAGAGGTCCCAGGTGGGGCCGAAGAAGAGGCTGAAGAAGAGGCCGAGGGTATGGCAGCTTCTGAGGATACCGGTTACAACCCGGGAGATGTTTGCCCAGCCTGTGGCCAGGGGGAGCTTATCCCTGCCAGTGAGCTAGATGCTTCATTGGGTATCGGTGGAGAAGAAGGCGGGGAAGAAGACCCCGAGGGCGAAGGTGGATTCGCCCCCGAAGACGGGGATGAAGGAGAGGAAGACGCCGATGATTCTTCTCCTTTCGCTGGTAACGGAAAGCCGGAAGATGAGGATTCTGACGTAGATGAGGATGAGGATTCTGGTGATACCGATGACGAAGCAGAATCCGGTCAGAATGAGGATGAGGACGACGAGGGAGAAGACGAGGACAGTCCCGTCAAGAAGCGCCATGAAGGAGCACAAGTAATGGCAGGTCGCACGACCCCCAAGGGGACTCAGCCGAATCCGGCTGCCCAGCAGCGTAAGCAACTGATAGAGTCCCTGAACAAGCAATCCAGTATGATCGAAAAGCTTTCCGGACAGGTTGAGCTTTTGCTTCGTGAGCGCGTAGAGAACCGTAAGGCCATGAAGCGTATGGCAGCGGTTATCTCTTCGCATGATGTCAATGACGCTGTTTTCGCTGTTCGTAACGAAGCTCTAGAGCGTCAGATGTACTTTGTTTCCAAGGCTGCTGGTCTCGATGATGGTGTTGTCGAGATTGGTAAGGCTGCCATGAACAAGGTCTCCTCTCTGCTTCGTCAGGCAAACCCCGCTAACCCCGCTCAGCCCATCACAGAGCCTGCTGGAGAGGCTCCTGTAGCCACCGAGGGGGAGGCTCAGCAGCCCACTGCTCGGGACGATGTAACCCAGCTTGGAGCTACTCCTCTGACCGATGTCTCGGCTGACGCATCTATCCCTGTAGACCAGCCTTATGGTGAGTACGCCAATCGTCCGGTTGGAGAGAACCGGGTAGACGTAACGGCTCCGGTTGAGGGTACTCAGTACCAGCGTCCACCCAGCGAGACGATCATCCCCGTGGATGTCCGTGTCGGTAACCCCGACAACCCCAACCAGGCTTTCCCCTGGACCATGGGTCCTGTCGGTACCCCGGGCGTTCCGATCCCGCCTGGACCTTCGGTAGGTAACCCTCCGACCGCTCAGAACGAGGTTACTACGGCTAAGGGGGCTTCGAGGACCTATGCTACCTTGCGTCTGGCTAAGCTCCAGATAGCAGCAGGTATCGCCTCTGGTGACGAACTAGAGATTGCTGCATCCCTGGATTCTTCGGGAATGAGTAATGAGTCTATAAAGACTCAGATTGAAACTCTCGCCCAGGTCATCCAGCATCAGGCTAGGGTTCAGAGCGTCGTACCCAGTTCTCCTACTCCAGGACGTCGTCTTGTACCTAAGGCTGCGTCTCAGGAAGTGAGGGCTCCGTCGCTTAACCCGTCGATGGGTAACCCCAACGCTCCCCACAGCATATCTGCTGGTCCTATCATGGATGACGAGATAGGTTGGTTCTAACTTACCAACCTTTGGAGAAATCCAAAACTTGAAAATCCCCCGCCTGGTGCGGGGGATTTTTTATTCCTGTTATATCTAGTTTCTGCCCTCTCAGGATTCAGAGATACCGATGCGTTTCTCAAAAGGTTTTTCGTCCTAACCGGAGGAATCAATGATTCAGCTTAATAACCTAAACCAGGTCTTCCTCAAGAGGACGCTGCGCCCCACCTACGCTTTGACTCAGGCCACGCCCCAGTCTGGCAACTTGGATCCTAACTGGACTCGCGCCGTTCCGATTTGGCCTGGTATGGCACTTCAGCGTGCCGCTGGTACCTCGTACCCCGAGAACGCCCAGTCCTATGCCTCTGGTGATATCATCACCCCGGTATCTCAGTCTCAGACTGGTTTCCCGACTGGTGCTCAGCCCTCCTTCACCCTTCTCGGAGGTACCACTGGTGGTACCCAGGGTGCCCCGGTCGGTCTGTGCGCTCAGTACATCGGTGGAGATGGCATCGATGAGCTTCAGTCCTCCGGTGTGAACGCCGTTACCTGCTGGGTGCTCGGCCCCGATGCTCAGATGGAAGTCGATGCTCCCGCCTTCGATGCCGTCAATGGTGGTACCTGGACCGACCCGGGCGCTTCCGAAGTCTTCGTGTATGCCCGTATCGGCAACATGACCGGCGCTGTTGGCCTCAACGGACAGTCTGGTACTGCTACCACCGGTCTACAGGGTCAGTTGATTCTCTCTACTGGTGTTGTCACCGGTACTGCTGTTTCGACCTACCCGGTAGCTCGCCTGGTTTCGGTTAACTCCTCGACCTCGATCACCATCGCTGGTCTCAACTCCCGGACCTCCTAATCCGGTTTAGTCCTCTCAGGTTTCTTCTTCAAGGAGATTTTCAAACATGACCGCTGCACTTGTTGCACAAAACCCCTCCCTCGGGCGTAGGGTAGCGAAGAAGTCTGATGACTACGTCGCTGAGATCCTGAAGCGCCGTGGTGGGGACGGAAATGCCCCGGCTATGACCCATGAGGCCAAGGTCAGGAAGATGGCGCTGATCCTCCAGGATGAGGTCAACGGCATCAAGCGCCTTGGCGTTGGCATGGTTGGCCCCATCCAGCTTCAGCTTCGTTATCAGGGTATTACCCGTAACGTCCTGATCGAGGACCCGGTCACTCCCGGTACCCCGGTCATGTATGACGTCTGGGATGACCTGGGCCAGGCCTACATCATGTCCGGTGTCGAAGGTGAAGTCAAGGTCCGGGCCTTCGAAGGCAAGAGGGTTCTGATCAACTTCTTCCGGATCGCCTCCCGGCCCGCTATCCGGAAGGAAGACCTGTACTACCTGCGTATCAACGCAGTCGAGCAGGCTCAGGACCAGACCAAGCAGGCTATCATGCAGATGGAGGACTCGCACCTCCTGGTCATGATTCAGGCCGCTGAGGTTGACTACGCTGCCAACGCCTCTCACATCGTCACCCCCAACCACAACGTCATCGAGGGCTCTGGGTACTTCACCCCGCTGTCCCTCTATACCGCTGTGGCCCAGACGGACATGCACCAGCTACCCTCCGGGCGTATCCTGGTCAACCCCCTGGACTATCGGGACTTCTTCCGTTGGGACATCAACACCACCGGCTGGGCCTTCAAGGACCGGGTCGTCGCTGGTGAGCAGATCACCACGTTCGGTGAGTTCCAGTTCCAGCGGTCCATCATGGTCCCCCAGGGCAAGATGTGGCTCCTGCCGAACCCGGACTTCCTGGGCGTTTTCCCGGTCCTCTACTCCCTCGACGTTGAGGAGAACCACAACGTCGAAGAGTTCTGGAAGGGCTGGGTCTTCGATGAGATGGTATCTTACGCCATCCTGAATCCGCGTGGTATCGCCTCAGTAACTAAGGCTTAATATGAGATGACATGAAAATGTCATCCTAAGAGCTTGAAAGAGGCCCCATCTTCCTCCGGGAGGGTGGGGCCTCTTGTATGTCTGGGCATCGAATGGTGTCGAGGGGATGAAGCTTCTGTTCGATAAGCTTGACATAGTTCTCTAGGACGGCTAATATCACCTTCTCAAACATCTAATCATGACGCACCGAAGATGAAGGGAACTGATTATGCAGACCGATGAACTGACGCTCCTCAACACCTTTGTGGCCAAGGAGTCAAAGGCCAAGTGGGAGATGAAGATTCTCCCGCTAGCTGACCTTCAGTGTCTGGACGAGGACACGACTACGGATGGTGAGTATTATCAGCGCCGGGAGAGTAAGTCCCGGGTCACTACTCTCGTTTCAGTTTTCGATGCGGGGGCAGCCCGGGAGATATTCGTCTCCCATCGGGATGACGGTTCTTACTGGATTCTAGACGGTCGTCATACCAAGGCAGCCTTGATGGCCAAGGGGGCTACCCACTGGTATTGCCGGGTATGGTACGGATTTTCCATAGCGCAAGAGGCAGAGCGCTTCAGGATGTACGAGAGCAACACCAAGCGGATTCCGGCTATCATCGATTTTAGTGCTGCCATTACGGCGCGGGACCCAGAGGCTCTCCAGATAAAGGAGGTGCTTGATGAGATGAACCTCAAGATGGAACCAAAGAATCGGTTCAAGATGACTCCCCGGGCCGTGGCACCCGACATCACCCGGAAGATTTACCGTAAGGGGGGTAAGACACTTCTCAAGGAGGTTCTGTCTATCGCTGACGCCGCTTGGGAGGGCGTTCCGGATGCCTTCGGAGAGCGCGTGCTGGCCTCAATCGCTCACTTCTTGGTTTACGCTAGCGTTCCGCCTGAGTATGACAGATTGGTGCGGTGTCTCGCCAAGATAGAACCCCAGTTGCTGCTTAGTGCCATTGGGAATACTGGCTCATCGGGAGCCTGGTCTAAAGGAGGGCGTCTTCTGATTGAACACTATCGTAAGCGCTTCGATGAATACGAGGAACTTAGGGGGCGCAAGATCCAGCTTCGAGAGCGTCTTCGTCCTGAAGAGGCTCTGCGAGAGTTCTACACGGAAAAGGGTACGAAAGCCTAATAGATAAGGTTAGTTACTCTAAACCCCCGGATCCACT
>JAEHJW020006600.1_pt1 | contig 29225 bp, 41 predicted proteins | sample 9271431 | NCBI WGS metagenome assembly JAEHJW02 | reverse complement strand
CACGACGCCGAAACAAACACACTCGGAGTGCGGTTCCATCCCGGCAAGAGAGACCGGGAAGCTGGCCTGCCGTTCTCCGAATACCACTACCGCGACGTTTCCGGCGAGATGTTTCAGGCGATGCGGACGGCGGAATCCGTGGGGACGTGGTTTGGGGAGAACATCAAGCGATTCCCTGAGCAGTATCCGTTCGTCAAGATTGTTCTTGTTCCGCAGACAGGCAGCCTGACGGCGGCAGTGGGAGAACAGTCAGTATGAACGGTCCACAGCTAAACACATTGGAAGTCGGCACTAATGGAGCCGGTGAAGTAGTCATCAACCATCCCGATTTGCAGCCTGATGAGCATGGCGTCGGTCACATTGTATTCTCCGTGGAGCAGGCGCGCAGTCTTGGCAATCTGCTTCTGGCGAAGGCCGCTGATGCTGCAGGTGAGCGCGGCGACTTCAAAATCCAGATGACTAACCATTCTCGCCGTCTATGGTCCATCGAAGAGTGTCAGATTATGGTTAATGCGGCACTCTGCAAGTTGATTCAGGATGCTGGGGGGATCATGCACATCGGTGTAGTAGACCTCTTTGCGGCGGCTAAGGCTGGTACGCTTGCGCTCGCTCTGTCGGACGATGACAAGGTTTTGACAGTTACCCAAGTCAAGGAGCAATGATGAACAAGAAGCCAATCATGGAAAGGCTTGCCGACATAGAAAAACGACTGGCGGCGATTGAAAGGGCGAATCTTGCAAATATGCCGCTCGGCCCAAATCCGAAGCAAGACGAAGAGTTAGATCAAGACCGCGAAAGTATCGTTAAGCAGATCATTGAATCAGTTCAAGCGGAACCCGTTGACCGATCCTGCCAGATACTCACAGACGGATCGCCGGTGCCAGAGGACAGGAGCCATACAAAATTGCGCGCAGACGGCCAACAGGAAGGTTACGTTGTCCTGTGCGATGCGGAACGCGCCAAGGGTTTTGTGCGCCCCTACAGGGACGCTTACCGTCATGTCGGTCCTACTGGACCAAGATTCCCCACTCGCGGCCTTACAGCCGAAGAGCATGAGCGCTACGATTCCTACGGCTATGTGCAGTTCGAGGTTTATCCGGAGGGACACAAGGGCTCAAGCATAGGCCGGTTCTGGACGCAAAAGGATCTGGACAGGATAGGAAAGGGCTGCAAGAAGATCACGACGATGGGCCGCACCATTGCTGAGACCTACGCCCGCGACCCGTTCTTCTACTCAGGTACGTTCTGCTGTCACTGTGGAGCGCATTTTCCCGTTGGAGAAAATGGCGAGTTCACTTGGTACGAAATGGATGGACGCGAAGGGCCAAGGGTAGGAACATAGGAGAGTGTGATGCTGAAAGCTGAGGAATACATCTGCCCCAAGTGCGGAGTCATCTGCGCGAGCCTCTACGCCTTCCACAAGCATGTGGAGAAGAGCCATGGCAGGTAAGCGCTATTGGTTCACGGCATCGATGATCTGCACGAATAGGGTGCGGCTATTCGGCTTCCTGTGGCGTGTACCCTGCGGGGGAATCATTGCGCCTAAGCGGCATTCGACGGTGCGGGCCTGCCGGTCATGCGGCAAGGAATACCCATTCCCGCCCAACAATCCCTACCGCACTGGTGCTATCGTTTAGCTGATGATTCTCCGATACGGCCCTCGCATCAAGTCGTTCGCATACAGACCGCTTGAGCGGGACCGTTTCCAGAATCTTCTTGACGGCTCAGTGCGCAGCGGCAAGACGACCGCATTATTTCCCAAGTTACTTTACGCCTGCCAGTATCCGGTTGAGGGCTGGCGCATCCTTGCTGGCGTCTCGAAGCAGAGCATATATCGCAACGTCCTCCACGACACCTTCCTGCGTCTAGGGCCGTCACGCTACAGCTACAACGTGCAGTCGGGAATGCTGAAACTCTGCGGCTCGGATTGGGTAGTCATCGGGGCTGGAGATGAGGGCGCCGAGAAGCATGTGCGCGGGCTCACTGGCGCCGTGGCGTTTGTGGATGAGCTGACGAAGGTTCCGCAGTCCTTCTACAACATGCTCATCTCGCGTCTGTCGTCGAAGGAGGCCAGGTTCTACGCCACCACGAACCCGGACACGCCGAATCACTGGGTCAAGACGGACATCATCGACAATCAGGACTTGCATCATGCTGGGGATCTGTTCTACCTCCAATGCACGATGGACGACAATCCCAATCTGGACGATGAGTACAAAGAGCGCATGAAACGGCAGTACCGCGGCGCATTCTACAAGCGGTTCATCGAGGGCCAATGGGTCACGGCGGAGGGTGCCATCTACGGCGATTACTGGAGCGATGATATGCTGTACGACGATGCGGACCTGCCGGCGCGGTGTTTGAATCCAGAGGACCATGCCATCGGACTGGACTATGGCACGGTGAATCCCTTTGCGGGCGTGGAAGGCTTGGACGATGGCACGACGCTATGGATTGACCGCGAATTCTGGTACGACTCGGCTGTGGAACAAAAGCAACTCACTGACGCGGAGTACGTACAGAAACTTGGCAAGTGGCTGAAGGAATCCAAAGTCAGGGACGCCAATCCGCGCATTGTGATTGACCCGAGCGCCGCCAGTTTCCGCGCGGCATGTGTTTCTGAGGGCTGGTGGATGAAGGATGCGGACAACGAAGTTCTGGAAGGAATCAAGACCGTTAGTAGCGTCATGGGTGCAAAGAAGATTAGAATCAACCGCAAATGCGAGAATCTGATCCGCGAACTGCGCAATTACGCATGGGATGACAAGGCGGCCAAGCGCGGAGGAGAGAAGCCGATGAAGGTACAGGACCATTCCGCCGACGCAGCACGTTATCTCATTCGCGACATTTTCAAACCATGGAGGGTAGAAGGATGAGGATGAAACCAAATCAACCGAAGACGCTCAAGGGCTATGCCAGAACAATAGCCGAGCCGCAGAACGATGAACCGCGTGACGAACAGACAACGCTCTGGCTTATCGGAAAACTGGAGACGCTTATGTGTCATGTGGCGTCGCGTTCTGTTTCAATTCGCTCGACTGTCTCCAGTGAGGCGGAGTCCGGACAGGCATTTAAGGAGCCAGATGCAAGCATCAATGCGCGTCTGTATCGCCTTTTTCAGACCGCATCCGACATCAGGGATACGTTGAATGCTACAGCGGATGCGATGGGCATCTGTGATGAATCCTCGCCGGAGTCGCGTTGATGGCTGGACACAGGGGATTAGCCAATGTCTACGGGCGTGGGAGGGAGGCTGCTACGCCCAAGGTGATGGGGCAATGCGTGGCCGGCAGACACAAGAACTGTTTCTCGGTTCGCTGCGAGTGTCCATGCCATAATGCTTCGATAGAGAAGGATGATGCCAAAGCAGCCGCCAAAGCCAAAGCCGCCCATTTTCACGAAGTCGCCTGAAAGCGGCGTAACGAAGCGGCTGGAGCTGGAATACGAGCGGGCTATCAGGGAAGTCGTCTCCCGCGTTCTCCCGCCGAAAGGCTCGACGCCCGACCTCCAAGCGTGGATTGACCACATCCTCCAGCGAGTCAATTCTCCCGAAATCCTTGCCCTCACCGACCGCATTGCTGGCCGCATGGTGCGCTGGGTCAACGTGCAGAACGCACGAACCTGGCGGGAAGCGGCGGCGCGGTCACAGCGCAGCCAGATGCTCTTTCGGCTGCTGCAGAAGGAAATGCAGGGTCCGGTCGGGCGCAAGGTGGGGCAGTTGGTAGCCGAGAATGCAGCGCTCATCCGTTCCGTGCCACTAGATGCGGCTACGATGCTCACTCGTGAGGTTCTGAGGCTCCAGCAACGCGGCGCACGTCCTCAGACGATAGAAAGGGCCATGAGAGCGCGTCTGCCCGTCCTGAGCCGAAATAAGGCCCGTCTGATAGCAAGGACAGAGAGCGCCAAGGCTAGTGCAGCACTGACGGAGGCGAGAGCGGACAACCTGGGGCTGAGGTTCTATATTTGGCGGACATCTCACGACCAAAGGGTACGCAGTTCCCATCGCATCATGGATGGCGTAATCATTCCCTATGCGCAACCACCATCACCTGAGAAGTTGCTGAGGATCAAATCGACGCTAGGCCATTACCACGCTGGCGGCGCTCCGAATGACCGCTGTACCCAGATCGCCATGCTTTCTCCAGACGACGTGTCATGGCCGCACAAGGTCTATTGGAACGGCAAAATCCAGATGATGCGCAAGGCGGAGTTTCTGAGAATTTGGCAGTAGGTGCGGAGCCGCCGGGTCAAATCTGCCGAGATCATGAGCCGTGGAAGGGATGGATACTACGGCTCCGCAAGTTCATCCTAGCAAATCAGGAAAAAATTGCAAGAGGGACTTGCATTCAGAATATTCTTCGATTATGTTCAATCTGCCGAGAATTATGAGTTCATCTCTCCAATTCGATGTAAATCAGGCAGATGCATTCGTGTCTCTTGGCGTTCCTGTCGAAAGGCAGGCGGCGCGGTAAGGGAAATGCGTCGATAGCACGACCGACCAATGCCTAAAGTCATGCGCAAGCATGGCCAGTGGTTTGAGGCGCGGGATGCACCTTATTGGCCCGCTGTATCGCGGGTGAGCATCGAAGGGGAACCATGAGATTCATAAATCCACACGGAACGCTTGGGATACGCACAGCGACCTCGCGTGCAGTACCGTGTCGGTCTGGGTTCGGCTTCAGCTTCAATACCTGGTCCATGTCACACAGGCCAGCGAAACAAGCTCCCGCCGCTAAGATGGGACCGTTCAAGCGTCCCGATGCCCGTTCGTCCCATTCCTTGCTCGTATGCATTCCGGCTTCTTTTCTCAGGCACCAAACGGGGGTTCCCACCACTACGCGGTGTGACGGAGGCTGTGAGCCAACGGGCGCTTCCACAAGAAGTGAGCGGGCCAGTCTCGGGAAGCGGGTGTCTGTGACCTGACAGCTAAGTCCATATTTTCACGGTTGAAACCACTGTTCGCGGAGCGGGAAGGCTACGGGTGTGCTTAGACGATTATGGAAAGACAGATTTAGTGTAATATCGCACTAAAGTTGACGAAATGGTAACTATCTAAAAAGTCGATTTCGGTCTCGATTCACGTCAAATAAGCCTCAAAAGGGCATCGCATCCCACGAAAACATGGTTTATGGTTTGCGCAGTGGACGGTGCCCATGTTCCATTACGTCGATAAGAACGACGTGGTTGTATACGGCGGGGTGGAGATTCCGGCGGATGTGCTGGCGGTGATTGTCCATCCGACCGCAAGAGTTCTGTGGGCATTCATTCAGGAGCAGGGCAGAGTGCAGCCTGTGGCCTACGATGAATCGCGTGTAATCTGGCTGACTTCAGAGGATTTGACGAGGGAAGATGCCGCAGAAAAAGAGACCTAGTTTTCAGGATGCCGCGCTCAATTCCGGCGTGATTGCACAAGCCTTTGACGCCTTCCGCAACGAGGGAGGCCGTACCGGCTTTGGGACGCCGAACCTCATCAGTTCGAGCAGCTATCCGCTTTCCCGGTTCAGCTTTGACTACTGGGGTCTCATCTCATTGTATGAGGACCATTGGATCTGCCGGCGCGTCGTTGATGTGGTGGCAGAGGACATGGTGAGAACCTGGCCTAAGCTCACCGGGGAAATAGACGTGCAGGACATGGACCGCGTGGAGCGGTGCATTCAGCGAACGCAGACCAAGCAATCCTACCTGACGGGCCTGAAGTGGGGGAGACTCTTCGGCGGCGCCGGTTCGCTGATTGTCATTGACGGCCATGAAGACAAGCTGGAAGAGCCGCTGGACCTTGATGATGTGATGCCCGGATCATACAAGGGCCTCATCCCCTTCGACATGTGGGCAGGCATCCAGCCGGACGGATCGAGTATTTGTGTGGACTTCGACCGGCCTGACGATGTGAACAAGCCGGAATACTACAACGTTCAGCTTGTTGGGGGCGGGCGGTTCCGCGTGCACGCTAGCCGGATTCTCAGACACGTTGGCTACACAAACCCGACGCCTGAACGCGAGACGTATCAGTGGTGGGGCATCTCGGTATTGCAGCCGATCATTCAGGAAATCGAGAAGCGCGATAACGTCTCGTTCAACATCGCCAATCTGACGTTCAGAGCAAACATTCTGGCAATGAAGGACAAGGAACTGGCCGAGCGCATGAGCGGACTTGGAGCAAGCGCAAAGGCCAACCGGCAATGGGAACGGCGCATGGCCGAGACGAACAGGCTGCTGTCGAATCAGTCCATGCTCATCGTTCCGCCAGACGGAGGACTGGACGCCACACAGTACACGTTCGCGGGCATCGCGGATACTTATGTGATGTTCCAGCTTGACGTGGCCGGCGCCGCGGAGATTCCGTTTACCCGGCTATGGGGCAGAACGGTTACAGGTCTGGGTCAGACGAACGAGTCAGACGAAAAGCTGTACGAGGAACGAATTTCCAAGGAAGACAACACACACATGCGGCCGGGGCTTGAGGGCAAGCTCCTTCCGGTAATTTGCATGAGCGAGTTGGGCGAGGTTCCTGACGATCTGGGGTTGCAGTTCCCGAGCATCCGCGTGCCGAGCGAGCAGGAGAAGACAGAGATTGCCAAAGCTGTAGTCGATACGTGTTCCGTCGCTTTCAATTCTGGCATCATGTCGCCACGCACGTTCGCGCAGGAAATCAAGCAGCAGAGTGCCAAGACGGAGATCGGCACGAATTTCACCGATGAACAGATTGCAGCCCTGAGCGACAAGCCCATCATGCCGGGTGGGGAGATGGATGAGTTCGGAGAGGAAGAGGGAGAGCCGAGTCTTGACCCCTCATCGTCTCCTGAGCGCGTTCTGAGGGAGATTGGCAGGGAGAAGCGCCAAGAAGAGCATGGAAGGGCCGCAGACGCCGATTCCGGCCAGACAATGCGTACTGTAGGCCCGTTTCAGGTTGTCATCGAGACGGCAAAGGACCGCTGGAGAACGGGGCCGGATTGGGCCGTGAAACTTGCCGCCGACTACGGTTATTTGGTTGGCTATCCCGGTGCCGACGGCGATTCAATGGATGTGTATGTGGGGCCTGACCCCGACAGCGATGCAGTGTACGTGGTGGACCAGATGCGCCTCGACAAGCCGCGTCTTTTCGACGAGCACAAAGTGTGTATCGGCTTCAATACGCGCAACCAGGCTCTCGATGCGTACATGAAGAGCCACCATAAGAGCGCAAAGGTATTCGGAGCCATCACGCCGATGACGATGAGTGGCTTCAAGGATTGGCTGCGCACGGCGGACTTGACGAAGCCCTGCAATAGCAAAGTGAGGGGATGGTTTTAGGATTGAGTAATCTTGCGGCCCAAAAACCGCTCATAGCGGTATGGGCGAATCTTTCTCCGCAAGCGTCTCCCTAAAAGCACCCACGGAGCTACGTCGCAGTTTGGTCGAATCTCGACTCTCCCCATGTAATTAGCTTTCAGAAAATCCGCCTGATACTGCACGAGAATTAATTCTGTGATGCGGTATCCAGCGGGGAACCATACTTCATCGCAAAGTCTTTGCAGGGCTCGTTCTGCGTCAATCATGCGCCGTTTCATGGCAGCTTCCAGAACATCCCTGCCAATCTGTTCACAGAGACAATCGGACAGATAAATCAAATCAGATGCGTTCATCATTTCCCCTTTCCACACTTCGGCAAATGCTTCCTCATTGCCCGAGCGCCAAACGGCTTGTCGCACTTGGGGCATGGACGCAGGACCACAGGACGACCGCCAGCGCGTGTCTTGCGGAGGGATTGCAGCATCCGGGCTGCTTTGCTGACGTTCATGGGCGCCTCTCAATCGCATTAGGTCCGAATGCATGAGTCAGGATTTCCCGAATAGCGTCATCCACCGGCTTTAAGTTACCAACGTAAAGTGGCTGAAGGATATACGAATCTTCCGGCTTGCCGCGACGCTGAAAACCGGAGTAGTTCGGAACGTCTTTAACCTTTCCAGTACAGAACGGATAAATCCACACGCCGAGATTTTGGCGTGCCACACGCCGTATCTGGCGCAGCGTCTTATTCCGCAGCACGATGTATTCGGGACGATAAGGAGGCATAGCCGGAAGGCTCACGTTTACAGTGACGATATCCTTGCATCGGATGCTCATCGCTCTGGCTCCTGAATGATCTTGTTGATTGCCGCTACGTTGTCAATGTAGGCGTTCCGCATGAAGCGCCCGTGGTAATCCTTGCCCAAGGCGTCAGGCTCTTGCATATCTATCAGTAGCGAGCCGAGCGCCACACGAACGGTCATGGCTTGGCCTTCGGTAAGCTGCTGGCCGTTGATGGTAATCGTCGGTTCGCTCATGGCTTTGGCTCCTGAGTGAGAAGGCGCATAATCTCTTTTTCCATGAGATTTTCCAGCGTGAGCGCGTTGGGATCAAACCGCGCCTGCCCCTCGGGGCAAACAGGCGGAATGTGCGAGACCCGATAACCTCTTGCCTTTCCGCAGACGGGGCAATCGACTGTCGCATCATCGCCATGGAGGGGATAAACCATCATACGCTCTGGTTTGCTCATCGCTCCACCGCCTCTATCGGGCATTCGATGATGATGCCGGTGTCTAGAGTGAACTTGACGCGAGCGGGACGAATAACTTCCGTAACAATGTCGCCAGAAGGTCTCAAACCGACTTCGCGCTCCTCTGGACCGTTAATTGAATAGGACTGGATATAGCCCAGAAACACTCGATATCCAACGAAATTCTCCGCATAAAGAACATCGCCTCTGGGCGGCGCATCGACCAATCTAAACCGCTTCTCCATCTCTCCTACCTCCGTGTCTGAAGTTTCAGCATTTGCTGCCATTCGTCGCGGTTCTCGTAGTCAATACTGGCGTCCATTTCGTAGTCCGTGAAGGTGATGCCGCGAATCTTGCGAGTGTCTCCAGACGATGCAACCTCAAGCCGAATCTCGGCTCCGCTCGGCCATTGATAGCGAACGTCTGGAAGATGTACGCAAGCGCCGCTGTCGATGAGCGAACGCTCGCATTGATCACGCCAGAATCGCAATGCCGCATGTGTGCCGAAGACGATCACCATGCGCAGGGAGCCGTCCTGAATCTGCCTGATGCGTTCTTGTGGGTTGGGACCGAGCCATCCCATTGCGGACTTGCCGTGCCGTTGACCTTCGAGAATCTGTTTCGTTTCCATGTGCAGCATAGTACCCCATCTGCGCTGATAGTGCAAGAGAATTGCATCGGAAATCTTTGGCGGTTATGGTGCAAATGATGATTCCGCGCGAACAGACGAGGACGGGAGCCAACGGCAATTGTTTCGCCGCAGCCTTAGCGTCGGTCCTCGAAACGGAAATCCCCGACTTTGGCATGAACGTCTCAGACGCGGAGTTCTACCGCAACATGACGCGCTGGCTGGCAAAGAAGGGCTATCACTACACCGAAGTCCCTGCATCTGGCAAGCCACCCAAGGGCTATCACCTCATGCTTGGCATCAGCCCGCGTGGAGGTCGTCACGCCGTTGTGGGGAAGGCTGGCCGTATAGTGCATGACCCGCACCCTCAAGACAATACGGGGAGAGGACTTGCATCGGTAGACAGTTTCGGTATTCTCAAGCCGATGGAGAGTAGCATGGCGCATGATTCCGAAGTCCCGCAGGAATACCGCGAGCTGATGCTTCCGGTGGAATATCGCACTGGCCTGTGTCCCACATGCGGCGAAGAGGCGACGGTGAACCTTGACGGCACGGTAGCGATGCACGGCAACTGCGCTGGATGGGGCATGCCTCCGTTACTTGGCGACTTCGACAATCCAGGCGCTCAGGACAGCGGCGAGGCATTCAAGAAGCTTGAGCACAAGCTGGCGCACAAGAAGGGCATTTATGACCCCGCAGGATTAGCCGCCGCAATTGGGCGTAAGGCCATGGGGAAGCAAGCCTTTCAAGCCAAAGCTGCTGCCGGACGCAAGGCAAAATGAACTACAGCATCCCACTCCCGAAACTGCAGCCGCGTGAATCCAAGAAGATGGCCGAGATTCACGAAATGGTTGTGCTGTCCCGCTTGCTGGTGAAGACGGAGCCGAAAAAGTGAGCGCATCTTACTTTACGGTGAGCCTTTCGGACAATCTGGAAGAAACGCCCGAAGGATTCCTCATCGCCAGAGACGCCGTGTTAGGGCGCACAGGTTTCCAGACTTACAAGATGGGCGAGCTGCCGCAAGAGTCGGCGCGTGACCTGGGTCTAGATACCTCCAATCCTGACGCGGATATTGACCTGTATCGCCCGGCGAGTGAAGTCTTTTCTCCTGAAACGCTGGCGAGCATTGAAGGCAAAACGGTCACGGACAATCACCCTCCTGCACGTGAAGGCGCAGAGCGTGGCGATCCTGACGACGGGAATGTGAACCCAGAGAATTTCAAGGAACTGGCTTTCGGCCATGTGCAGAACGTGCGCAAAGGCAAAGAGCCGCTGGACAATGGCGAGTATCCGATTCTTGGCGACGTTCACATCAACGCCGAGCCGTTGCTGTCTGAAGTGAAAAACCGCGTCAAGCGTGAACTTTCGCTCGGTTATGACTACCAGATTCGCAGGAACGGCAAGCGAATCGACATGCACCACATCATCGTGAATCACTGCGCCGTGGTCCCGAAAGCACGGGCTGGTCATGAGGCACGAATCAACGATTCTGCACCTGAAGCAAAAAAAGGTGTTGCATCGGGCCACGCAATCCTAACAATCAAGAATGTAAGAAGGAGTTCGCCTGTGAAACTGACATGGAAGAACATCTGGGCGGCGGGTATCAAGGCGCTGGCGCACGATGCCGAGCCTGAAGAGCTTGCCGACGCCATGAGCGAGATGGCTCGCGTGGGAGACAAGCACATGGATGACAAGCGCACAGAAGACAGGCGCACTGAAGACCGCAAGGGCCGTGACAAGCGAGCCGACGATGCAAAAGACCGCGCCCGCGATTGCTTTGACCGCTGTCTCGACGGTACCGCAGACGATGCGGACATGAACGAAGTGAAGAAGTGGGTCAGCGAAGAGGCGGAAGAGCCTGAGCACAAGGAAGCTGGCGACCGCAAAGCGAAGGACCGCAAGGCCGACGACAAGCACGCTGACGATTCGGAAGAGTCGGAAGAGGAAGAGGCCGAGCAGCCCACCAAGATTGACGTGGAAGACCTTCGCAAGACGCTCTCCGGCGATGCGGATGACGAAGACGCCGATGAAGGCGATGTGGACGACTCCGACGATGACGACGACCACATTGAAGGCGAGTGGCAGGAAGGCGAGCCCAAGGAAGACGACTTCGAGAAGGGCGGCGACAAGCACATGGATGACAAGAAGGGCAAGGATCGCAAGGCGGAAGACAAGGGCCGTGCCCATGATGGCGCCCTCGCAGTCCTGAAGGCTTTGCGGCCAGTGCTGGCTCGCACCAACGACAAGAAAGTTCGCGCGGCCTATGATGCGGCGCTGAAGGAAGTCGCTAAGGCCAGCAAGCCGCGCACGGCAGGTTACGGCGAGTTCGCAGCCCGCGCCCGTGCTCATGATGCATCCAATGCGCCGAAGAGTGAAGCGCAACAGGCGGCTGATCTCGACGCAATTTTCGCAGAAGCCCGCAACAGAGGGAGGAAGTAATGCCTTTCGGACAGACGATTGCAGTCACAGGTCTCTATCCCGGATTTCCGGGTACGATTTCTCGCGCCGGAGATGGCCTTACCTCCACTCGTCCGGTGCTTTCGACGACCACCAATCCGGTGAGTTTCGGCGCCCCGGTGGTGATTGTTCCGGACGCCAGCGGCGGCGGGGATACGATTCAAAGCGTGTCCGACTTCATCGCCGGGGCGGGCATCTTCTATCCCGCTCTGTTTGCTGGCGTGGCGGTACGCGAAGTTCGCTCGCAGGCTGGCACAAACGTGTATCCGCAGAATCCCGAATCGCCTCAGACGGGTCAGTATCTGCAGGGCACGCTGGCGAGCGTTCTGGAGCGCGGCACGGTTCCGGTCATCGTCAATGTCGGCACTCCGGCATCGCAGATTGCGGTCTACATCCGCACGGTAGCCAATGCTGGCGTACCTGCCGGCGTGGTAGGCGGATTTGAATGTACACCGGGTGCAACGGATCTGTTCACTATCGCGGTTGCGACTGCTGCTGCCGCGGCTGGCCAGAAGGTCATCGATGTGGCCAGCACAACGAATGTGCAGGTTGGCATGGCGGTCTCCGGGCATCCGGGGATTCCAGCGAACGCGGTGGTTGCGAGTTTCGTGGCCAACACAAGCATCACGCTGAATGTCAATCTGACGGCAGCGATTCCGGTGGGCGATTTGGTGACCTTGAGCAATCTGGTCCAACTGCCCTCGGTTGTATTCCGTTCCGGCGTCATCGGGCCGGTGAATCAGTCGGACATCACACTTCTGAACAGGACGGCGGCTTAAGCCAGAAGGGGTAAACGAAAATGGCAACATCGTATCGTGGCACAGTCGGACGGGCATTTGACGCAGCGGGCGGGTCCGGCCTTGCATTCCTCAGTTCGCAACTGGCAATCCCGCACACCGATCTGGTCAAGCCGCTGGAATCGACCACGTATCAGTACGCCATTCCGATCAAGACTGGAGGCGGCTTCCCGGAGTTCGTCGAAGCGTGGGCGTCCAACTTCCAGGATTCTGAGGATGGGAACTACGGTTTCACCTCGAATCAGGATGAGGATGTTCCGCTCATGCAGTTCGACGTGCAACAGGGCGCGTACAAGGTCTTTGTCTGGCAGCAGGGCATGATTGTCAGCTACATCGATCTTGACAAACTCTACACCGCCAAGTCGCGCGGTCTGATGCCTCCTTTCTCGCTCGATCAGCAACTCCGCGATGGCATTGGCCTGAAGTGGCACAAGACGCTGGAACGACTGACTTACCTTGGCTATCTCAATTCTCCGGGCCTCGTCAATAACACGAACGTCCCGGCGGCGACAGTCGCGGCGGATGGCACGGGATCAAGCACGCTCTGGGCCAACAAGACCGGATTCCAGATTTTCCAAGACGTGCAAGGCGTCATTACCACGGCGGTTGCGAATGCCGGCTACACCATCGGCAAGTCGGACCTCAGCGGGATGCAGGCAGAAGGCGTGCCGGACACGCTGCTGATTCCGTGGTCCCGCGCTCAGTATCTCGTGCAGCCGATGGGCGTTGTGCCTACGACTGGAGGAACGACTCCGGTGGGCTACAACATGAGCGTCAAGGACTACATCGAGCAGTTCTCACTGCCGACACTCTTGGGCCTCAAGTTCAAGGTTCTGGCGATTCCTGATCCGTGGATTGGCACGCAGGGTTCTGGCGGGACGGCTCGCATGGTTGCCTATCGCAATCAGGAGAACGCGGTTCTGTTGCGCATTCCTCAGCCCATCATCCAGCGCGTCATCGTGCCGACACTGAAGCGCGGCGGCGGCTACGCGGCCATCTACAATGGCGCGGTCAGTCAGGTCATGTGGCTAAGAGAGCAGACAGCCGCCTACGGCGACGGGATCTAAAAATCGATGCGGTCTGATGTGATACATTGGGCCGCATTTCACTGGAAATGGGGAAGAAATGCAGACGATTTGCACGCAGAGATTTTTCGTTTTCAACAATCGCGCGACGGGAGAAATCTGCTCCGTTCCGAAATCGGTAGCAATTACTGCGGCCAAGAAGGTGCCAGATTGGGTGCTTGATACGGACCTGTTTAAGCTGGCGCTCAAGGACGGCACTGTGACGGTTGTGGACGTAAAGAGCGGCACAGATGCGAAGGTGGAGAATCCGATTGCCGATCAGGTTGGCGTGGCTGAGGCACTGGCATCCGACGCGCAGGCTGAGGCGGATGGCATCCTCAATAAGACCAAAGGGAAGAAGTGATGAGCTATGGGGGGATACGGACTCTATCCTCTGTGGCTCCTGAATCTCTGGGGCTGGCCCGATCAGAACAATTGTGATTTCTTCGGCTTCATCGGGCCGGTCTATGGAACCAATCCAGCCTACGATTTAGATTCTTTTTTCAGCTTCTATCCAAAGTTCTTTGGCGCATCCACGCCACTGAGCGGCTGTGTCATTACCATCGGGCTGAATACCGTTACGGTTCCATCGGCCAATGGGCTGGCACTCGGGCAGTTCGTGCAGAATGCGTCTCTGCCTACGGGCACGGTGATTGCGGGGATTGCGGGCACGACGGTCACGGTGAGTCAGGCGGCGATTGCCAGTGATGCGAATGCCACGCTGACGACGTATCAGGCTGCGCCGGTTCCGGCATCGGTGATTCAGGCATACATCAACCTGGCTACGGCGTCGCTGTCTCAGGCGATGTGGGAAGAGCAGTGGCAGATTGCGATGGGATGGTTCATCGCGCACTACTGCACTCTCTGGGCACAGACCGAAGCTGCGGAAATGCAGACCGTGATGCAGACGGTGATGCATGGGGAAGTTCCGCAGGGGGCGATTCCGGGCACCGTGTACACGCTGAGTTCCGCACCTCCGGGCGGGACATTGGCGAGTCTTATCATCAACGGCCTTGCGCAGAATCCAAACACGTATTCACTGAGCGGGAACACAATCACGCTGGGCACGTCTACAAGCGCAGGAGATTCGCTGTACGCGGTCTGGCCGATTCAACAGGCATCCTCGACCACCTATCCCGCAACGGCGGCACAGATAGCCGCTCAGGCGCTTTCGCAGGGCATTCTATCGAGCAAGTCAGTGGGCGACGTGAGCGCGAGCTACGAGAGCCTGAAGGCGCTGGAAGATTGGGGTCAGTGGATGCTCACTCGGTACGGCCAGCAGCTCGCGGGAATGGCGGCTGTGGTGGGTTCAGGACCGGGGCTTGTTTGGTGATGATTGGCCTGAAAGTCATCCACGAGAAGGGCAACGCTGATGCCTTGATGAAGCGGCTCAGGGAAAAGAGTCCTTCTGTCTACGTGGGCATCCCGGCAGCAAGCGCAGCGGAAAGAGCGAGCGCGGCGGCTGACTTGGCAGACTTGGCGACAGGGCCACGCAAGAAACACATCCAAGAGGCATCGGAGCAGGATGTCAACAATGCGGAGTTGCTTTTCATTTTCAGCAAAGGCTCACCGGCAAGAAATCAAGACCCGCGGCCTGTGCTGGAGCCTGCAATTGAAGCGGATGGGAACCGGCAACCGATTTCCCGCGAACTGGCAGGCATGGCGAAGGCGCACTTGGATGGCGATAAGGCAAAGGAGATGGAGTTCGCCAACCGCGCGGCACTAGCAGGACAGAACGCGGCACGAGACTGGTTTACTGACTCGCGGAATTCATGGTCCCCCAATGCGCCATCTACCATCGCAGCCAAGGGGAGCGATAGGCCCGGCATCGACCTCGGGTTGATGCGTGGGGCGATTGTGGGCATCGTCGATCCGGGTGAGAAATGATTAACGTACAGGACATCGTAGCGGACGCGGACATGGCCTCACCGGACCAGTGGACGATTCTCCGCTCGACGGCGACGTTCGGCTGGGGAGGCGTGACAAGTGTGACAACACAGATTCCCCTCTTTGGTCCTGTGCGTGTGGCATCGAATCGTGAAATCGAGATGCTCCCCGAAGCCGACCGTGTGGGGTCGATTCGCGCCTTCTACTCAACGATTCCGCTGTTTGTGACGCGCGGCACGCAGCCCATTCCCGTCATCGTTCCCGCTGTCATCTCGGGCACGTTTCCCGGCACAGTCTTCACGCTGAACGAAGTGCCTCCGGGAGGCGCGTTGCAACTGGTCAAGAATGGCCTGACACTAGTCCCTGACATTGACTATTCGCTGTCGGGGAACATTCTGACGGTATTTCAGCCTGTCGCATCTGCGACAGAGTTGTGGGGAAACTGGATTGGATCGGGTGAACAGGCGGGATTGAGTGACCAGATCCAGTACCGCAACGAAGTCTTCCGGCTCATTCAGGTGTACCGGACGCAGGGCAGCGGATACTTTAAGGGCATAGCAGCAAGGGAGAATCCTTCATGATGAAAAAACTCGCACTCTTCGCTGTCTTTCTCGCCGTCATCCCGGCTTACGGTCAGTTTGTGGCCGGACAGGTCATTCTGACACAGGGAGGATTTCTGGCGCCGTTCTACAGTGAGGGCGGTTATCTGGCGTACAACATCGCTACGGGGCAGACTTCGTGGTACAGCGTCAACACGGGCAGCAACGGATCATTCGCATGGTTCGAGACACAGCCCGGAGTGACGGATACCGTGCCGAACATGACGCTCATCGGGAATACGCTGACGATAGCAAATCTGGCAGGCAATGCCAGCACGGCGACAAGTTCGTTGACGTGTACGCAATGCGCCTTTCACAAGCAGGTATTCACGACTTCTGGAACCTTCACCATCCCTGCGGGAATTACGACCTACACTGCGTTCAAGTGGACGATTGTCGGCGGCGGCGGAGCGGGTGGTGGTGGTTCTGCTGGCGTGTCGGGCGGCGGCGGGGGTGCTGGCGGGACGGCTCGAGTTCTCTCTACCGGATACACGGCGGGGAATACAATCGCGGTGACGGTCGGAACGGGTGGAATTGGCTCGGCGGGAGCGAACGGGACGAATGGAACAGCCTCGTCAATCGCCAGTGGAACCCAGACCATCACGACCGTGACGGCAAGTCCCGGCTCCGGCGGGGATAGCGGTGCGACTAGTGCGGGTTATGGCGGGTCGGGTGGAACCACCACGAATGGAGATGCGGATTCAACGAACGGCGGAGACGGTTCTACGGGTACATCAAACTCGACTTCTGCTGGAGTCTCCGGTGGCGCGTCCAGCATGGGCGGTGGTGGCCGAGGTTTTTATGGAGGCACGACTGGCAACGGGTCGAACGGCGAAGCCTACGGATCGGGCGGCGGCGGCGGTTCGTCGAACACTTCCTCAGCAGGCGGCAGCGGAGCGAACGGAATCGTCATCGTGGAGTGGTTCCAGTGAGTTCATTCCCTATCCCTGTTCCGGCTCCGACTGTGACAACGTGGCCTGACGGCTCTACGTTGAGTTCTACGGCGTTGACGGACGGGGTAGCCTCTCAGGTCATTCAGGCTCTCACGGCGCTTGCCTTGGGCATACAGGGGGCCAGCAATCAGCAGTCTCAGGTAAGGGTTGCATGGCAGGGTCAGGGCCAGCCATTCGAAGACATCAATACCGACATCTGCTATGTAGCGATGGTGGAGCGGGGCGGATTATATGACGAGATGCGCAGTCAGATTCCCGGCTCTCAGACTTCGACGCAGATTGATTTAGTGCAATATTACACTCGCATCTGGGAGTGTACGTGGACGTTCTACGGGCCGAACAGCTTTGATCGTGCGCGACTCGTGCGGTCGTCCATGTTTACCGACTATTTCCGCTGGCAGTTGATTCCGTTCAACTTGTTTGCAGTGGCTCCGTTCGACCGTCCGCTGAGGATTCCAGAACTGATCAACAAGCAATGGTTTAACCGCAGTCACATGGTCGGGCGGTTCTACGAACAGGTGACGGAAACAAGGGCTGTCAATATTGTTGCATCCACGGAAATTGTGGTGAATGATGCAACTGGGACATTAGCCGACTTCGAGGTGAAATAGAGTGACAATTTCGACTCTTCCGCTTTCCGATATTGTCGATGTGATCGTCGAGTTGACGGGCCAGCTCGGTACGCCTCCGCCCTACAATCAAGGGCTCATCGTCGGCACATCGACCGTCATTCCTTCCTATGGAGTCAACTCTCGTCTCCGTCAGTACAGCCTGCTTTCGCAGATGATTACGGACGGTTTCACGACTTCATCGCCTGAGTATCTTGGAGCCAGCGAATATTTCGCACAAACCCCGGCACCGCCGTATGTGTGGATTGGCCGTCAGGATTTGACGGCGATTGCCGACACAGGCTTGGCTATCGACGTAGCAGGAACGGGATGGGCGGTAGGAGATCAGTTCAACATCGTCTACGCCGGCGCCAGCTACGGAATTGGCAAAGTGACAGCGGAAACGGGTGGCGTTCCGAGCGCGATTGCCTTAGTACAGGGCGGCACTGGATATGCGATTGCCACAGGCGACGCGACTACGGCAATCAGTCCGAGCGTAGGCACTGGCCTCACCGTCAACGTGACTGCTATCGGCGAGACTCCGCTCGATGCGGTACAGGCGTGCCGTCTTGCCTCAACGGAGTGGTACGGATTCACGTCTCTGACTGCGCTTGATTCCGACAATGAGGCTCTGGCAGCGTGGGCGCAGAGCTATCAGCCGGTAGTTATGGGTTACGCTCTGACTTCCTCGGCCAATGTGTTGAACAACGTGGCTGGAAACATCGCGGCAACGCTCAAGGCGGACAACTACAGCCGCATGGCGCTGATTTACTCGACCACGCAAAGCGGCGCGGCAACCAACAATGCCTATGCAGCCTGCGCGATGATGGGCATGATCTGCGGTCTGACTACCGGACTTGCGGGGAGCTACTTTACCGCGGCCCTGAAACCCTTGACGGGTATCACGGCAGAGACAGCGGTGTGGGGCGGCTCGGCGCAGACCTATTACACGAACATTACCGGCAACAACTGCAATGTGTATTCGAATTTCGCTTCGACATTCAACGTCCTGATGCCGGGGATTTTGCCCAATGGTCAGTACATTGACGAAATCATCAATCTCGACATCCTGACCTCAAATCTCCAGTACAACGTGATGAATGCGCTGACTTCCGTTCCCTCGGTCCCGCAGACGGATGCGGGTCAGCAGACATTGCTGAATGCCTGTGTTCAGGCGTGCGAGCAGTCTGTGGGCATCGGATTCATCGCAACCACGAACCGGACATGGACCGGGCCGACTGTGCTCAACCTGAAGGCCGGCCAGACACTTCCGCAGGGGTATCTGGTGCAGTCTGCCAGCTACTCTACGGCGGCGGCATCGGTGTTTGCTAACCGGCAGTCGATGCCGATTTATGTCTCGATTATCGAGGCTGGAGCAGTGCAAAGCGTGACCATCGGAATCTACGATCAGAGGTAAGCTGAATGGCAAATGGCGTCTACACCTATTCGTTCAAAGACCTCGTGGGAGTGTTGAACTTCCCCGGCTTTCCTCCGTTCATTCTTGCTGGCGAACTCGGCGCAGACCGGCTCACGGTCAGGATGCGGACAGAGCGTGCGGCTCAGGCTGTAGCTTCCGACGGCGCCGTGATGCAGACCTACATCGCCGGGTCCAACGGCGAGCTTGAGTTGGAGCTTCAGGAAACGTCGCCTCTTCACTCCTACCTCATCAACGTGATGAACACGCTGACGGGACAGGCAGACGGCGGGAACGTCGCGAACTTCGTTGCGGGAACGGCCCAGTTCACGGCGGTCTACAACGGCCTGATTTTTCTCTGCTACGGAATCTCTCCAACGAAGATTGCCGACATTCCTTTTGCCAAGGACGGCGCGAATGTAACGTGGGCGCTCTTGTGTGCCAGAGTTGTTCAGCAGGGCGTGAATCCACTGGGGTGATAGATGCGTGAGATGTTCAAAGACTTCCAGATTGAAGGCCGCACCTATCGCGTCGAGAAATTCTCGGTGCAGGATGGGGCATGGCTGTGGTTTTTTTTCTCGGCAAGGATGAAGACGCCGGACCTGCACGATGCGCTGTCGCTGATTTCTGAGGCAGAATTTCAGCAGATTGCCGACAAGGTATTTGCGAAGACGTTCTTCCTCAGCCCTGATACGGCGTTGCCCGTTCCCGTCCGTCATGCTTCGGGGAAGGTTGTGGACGAACTTCTGGCGTCGGATTCGATGGCGTATTTTGACCTGATGTTTCAGGCGATAGGGTTCAATCTCGCCCCTTTTTTCGAACGCGCCTTGAAAGAGGCGAAAACGGAAGAGAAACAATAGGGGAAGCGGAATGGAGACGACTCATGATGCAGCCGGTCATACAGAGATTCTGGCAGCAGCACGAGTTGTACGATGGCACCTACGTCATCGATGACCTTCTCGAATTGTTCCAGGCATTAGGAGAAGCGCATGGATAGCAATGTCCTGGAGTCGTACCTCGTAAAATTGGGATTCAGTGTAGACGGAGCCGGTGTGGCCCGCTTCCAGGGAGCCTTGCGCAATACCAGCCGCAGTGTCGAGTCGATGATTGGGGCCACGGCTGGAAAGCTCCTGAATTGGGGCACGGCGACTACGGGCGTATTTATCGGCCTTGGTGCGGGGATTGCGGGAGTCATTGACAAAGTAGCGATGGCGGATCAGAGCTATCGCCTGTTTGCGTTGAGAATGTTCACGACGCAGGCGGTTGGGCGTGAGTTGTCCATCACGATGAAGGCGCTTGGAGCATCGCTCGACCAGATTGTATGGGATCCGGAACTGCACGCGCGGGCTATGCAGTTGTTCAAGGATCAGGAAATCATGACTGCGGGGATGGGCAAGGAATTCGAGCAGAACATGATTGGCATCCGCAACCTGCGTTTTGAGTTTCAGCGGCTCGGCGTCATCATGCAGTACGGCTCGTTTGCATTCGTCTCAGACCTGTTCAAAGACTTCTTCCCTCAGTTCGGAGAGATGACGAAGAGTTTTCACGGATTCAATGACTGGCTGAGAGACAATCTCCCGCAAGTGATGGAAACCGCGGCGAAGAAGGTTCACGACTTTCTGACGGAGATGTATGACGACTGGATCAAAGTCAAGAATGCGGCTACTGAAGTGGGCACAGCCATTGTGCAAAGTATCGGGATTCTCACGGGGGACCAGAAGCTAAAGGGAGCGACACTCAGCATCGACTCGATAACCGAAGCGGTAAAAGACTTGGCTGGCGGTATCAAGAGCCTGATGGACAGTCTTGGGGCAAGTGGATTGCTGAAGGGCGGAATGCCTTCTCTGCCAACATTGCCGAGTTCGCTTGGTCATGTCATACAAGGGGCGACGGACTGGAAGAAGGGCGACAAATTGGGGGCGCTCAAAGAGTTCTTCTACGCTGAAGAGGGCGACGAGAATGCTAAAAAGGAAATTGCGCCTATACAAAAGATCATCAAGCCGATTCATGATTTTCTCTACCCGGATCGAGAAAAGGTAGTGAAGAATGCAATCGCGGCGGTGTCCAAGTCTTTTGGACTCGATCCTTCCATCGCGCTTGCGGTTGCTTCGTATGAGAGCGGCTATCGTCAGTTTGACAAGTCAGGCAAGCCTCTCATGTCTGATAAGCTAGGCTCTCATGCGACTGGAATGTTTCAGCTTCAGCCGGATACAGCAAAGATGCTGGGCGTGGACCCGACAAAAGAAGAGTCCAACATCTACGGCGGAGTCAAGTACCTTACGATGCTGATGAAGCAGTACGGCACCGAAGAAAAGGCGCTTGAGCACTATTACGGCAGCAAAGACCCAGCCCAGAACAAAGCCTACGCGCAAGGAGTGATGGCGACTCAGGTGCACATCGATAAGGTCATCATTCAAAGCGCACCAAATCTGACGCCTCAGCAGCACGCAAAGGCAATCAAGGACGGGATGCAGTTTGAGACGCAGAAGAAGCTGGCGCAGACCGGAGGGGGTACATATCAGTAATGGGCAGCTTCCTCGCTTCCGCCTCCGGCATCAACATCCTGAATATCCCTGCATCGGCTCTGGCTGTCTCTAAATCGATTCAGAGCCTCGCCAATGGGAATCTTCCCTCTGCCTTCCCTGCGGGGCCGTGGAGGCCGCCTGAGTGGGCTGCAGGGGCATTGACGTATCTCATCGACCAGAACGGGAACATCTACGTTCCTGATGCTGTATTCACTCTGCAGCACGACCTTGAAATGACTTTGACGCAGAATCCGGTGTTGACGGGTACGAACATCGTGGACCATGCCTACATGCAGCCGCAGACGGTGACGCTCGAAATCGGCATGTCGGATACGATGGACTCCTACTCGCCGGGGATGTGGAACACGGCGGGGTCGAAGAGCGTTAATGCGTATCGGAAATTCAAGTCGCTGGCTTTGGCGAGAACGTCTTTCACATTGTCTACGAGGCTGGACATCTATCAGCAGATGCTCATCTCGCACATCTCTGTACCGGACGATGTGACGACGCTGCATGCTCTACGGGCGACGATCACGTTTCAACAGCTCATTCTCGCTTCCGTATCGACGCAGCCATTGGCGCAGAACTCAAGCCGGCCGGAATCTACATCTCTGGGCAATTACGGCGTCACCTCGGGTGTATCAGTTCCCAGCGGCCTGCTGGATGGGTATGGGGCGACGGGAGAGAACTATGTGCCCGGAGGCAGTCTTTCATCGGTCTATACGGGAGGGCTTCTCTATTGAGTGACACTCCCAATCGCGTGCGCAAGATTTATCTGGATTGTTCGGACGGTGACTTTCCGAAGAGGGGAGACAGGATTCGTACGAACGGTGGAACGTTGTATTGGGTGGCTCTCAGTCGGCGCGTGAACCGCAAGAATATACACGCGTGCCCGAGAGTCAATTTGGCCGTCATCACGTCGGGCGACATTGAAGAGCATACCAAGGCCGCGCTCCTGAAATCCGCCTTGCGCCGCGGATCATCCAGATTGTTTCCTCTGTTCTGGTATCCGAGAACGCGGAAGACTATTAGCTTCGAGCAGTACATGGGGGCGCGATGAGCTATCAGGAAGTGCCTCTCACCTCCGCGCTGAATCAGACCATGCAGCTTAACCTGACCGTGGACGGGAATCCGCTCATCGTAAATCTGGCGGTGCAGTGGTCTGTAGCTGCTGGACAATGGCTGATGTCCATTTCCGATGCGGCAAACAATCTGCTCGTCTCCATGATGCCGCTGGTGACCGGAGAATACCCTGCAGCGAATCTTCTTTCTCAGTTCGGATACCTGAAAATCGGTTCCCTGTTTCTTCTGGCGACGGGCCAGAATGCCTTGCAGACGGATTCTGTTTCTCCGACTGCGGACAATCTGACGACGGCATTCACACTCATCTGGGGAGATTCTCTATGACCACGCTCCCTACTTCCCTCTTTGGCCGGTCGTATCGGCTAACAGTGCAGGCGCAGACGAGTCCCGGCGCACCGCTTGAGAATATCGTTGTCTCCGATTCAGCGTGGGAGCCAGAAGCGTTACGATTTACCTTTGACATCGAGAAAGTAGCGCTGAGGACGTTCTGGAATTCAGTCATTCGGATTTACAACTGCGACGGACCTATACCCTACGGTCCCTCACAAGGACAGATTCTCTCCAATCTCATCATTTCCGAAGGGGCGACGGTTACGGTTGAGGCGGGATACCTGAATGGATCTTCGGGCGTCATCTGGCAGGGCGAGATTTTTCAGCCCATCTTCACGCGGGAAAATGTGGTTGATTTCGTTCTGACTCTGCGATGTATTCAGGGAAGGATTCTCGGAACGAACAACTTCATCAACAACACTGGTACGCCTCTTCAGACGGCGCGGGCTCAGGCCGAGTTTATCGCCAGAAACGCCATCATTCCGATTCCGTACACGCCTCAGTCCATCGATGCGCTGGACAATACAAGCCTGACGAAAGACCCGTATCCTGTTACGCATTTCGGCGACCCCTACGATGCGATGTACGGTGTGGCGCAGGAGTCGGGATTGTTGTGCTGGCTGAGTCAGAACGGTCTGAGTATGGCATCGCTGACAGACAATATTGGGCCTGTGGTTGCCTCGTATGCCCCTCAATTCTCGCCGGGTAGCACGCCTCAGACCGCTCCATCGGGAGTGAGTCTTACGCTCATCGGTACGCCAAAGCAGACGCTCTTGGGTGCCGACTGGACGGTACTGATGGACCCGCGCATGGATGTCACAGTACCCCTTTCTCAGGCTCAGGTTGACCTGGCAGCGCTCGAATTGGCTCCGCTGACTATCGGTTCCCTTCCGCCGCGTCCGTTGCCTCAGACGGGCACCTACGTCATTGTGGGGGTACGCCACACCGGAGACACGCGCGGCAATGACTGGCTGACGCATGTGACGGGGATTACGTCCGTGAGCAGCGCAATCGCATTGCTCGGTCAGGATGGATTGGGGGATTACCTTTCGTCATGATCTCCCTTCAGGAAAGGACATTTGACGAACTCTCGGTGCTGCTCGATACTCTCTGGCAGTTTGGGTGCAAGCTGCGTGTCGCCATACCGGGGATCGTCCAATCCTTCGACCCATCCACTCAACTGGCGACGGTGCAGATTGCCATTCAGGAGAATGTTAGAGTTCCTGTCCCTCAGCCGAACGGTCTTCCTCCGTTGACGGCTCAGAAGCAGACGGTATCCATCGCGCCGCTTCAGACTGTGCCAGTGGTGTTCCTGCGCTCTGGAGGCTTCTCTGTGCTCTCGCCAGTCAATCCGGGGGATGAGTGCCTGTTGATTTTCTCGGATGCCTGTATCAGCGCGTGGAAGCAGTCTGGAGGGGTACAGAAGCAGCTGAGGAGACGGAGGCACAATCTTTCCGATGCTGTAGCTGTCATGGGCCTGTGGAGCCAGCCGCGGCGATTCAATGACTTCCCAACTGACCATTTGGAATTGCGTTCCGATGACGGGAATGTGAAACTGAACCTGTCAGAAGGGGGAGTATCCGTGGTGACGCCGGCCAACAATCCGCAATATCTGGCGACGAATGCACTTTACCAGTGGATTTTGAATGATGCTCTTCCGTGGATGCAGTCGAACGGATATACAGGCCCAATGCCGCCCTCAAACAGCGTGACCGTCGTACTGGAGGCTGAATAGTGTCTACCTACTCAGTCCGAGCGCTTGGCCCCAATAATGACCCCGTGTATACCAACTCGGCGTCTGACTTTCTTGTGGACCTCGACGCCGTGCAGCAGGAGATTTACACGTCTCTGCTTCTGTTTCAGGGAGAATGGTGGGAGAACGCTTTGGTCGGTACGCCGTGGTTTCAGTCCATTCTCGGCGCGTCCGCTTCCCCGTCGTCTCTCGCTGCTATCAGCGCGGCATTGATTCAGGTCATTCTGTCAGTTCCTTATGTCCTGACGGCGGTCATGCAGAGCATCGTCTTTGATCCGGCAACGCGGGCGTTAGCATTTACCTGCTATGTCACAACGCAGTTTGGTCCATTGACCGTCACAAATACCGGAGGTGCGGCGTGAGCACTCCTGCGTATGTGGCCCCTCAGCTTACGGCGAATGGTCCTGTCGTGCCATCTTTTCTAACTTATCAGGCCACGCTGGTGCAGAAGTATCTTTCGATCTATCCGGCGAACGCGAGTCTTACGGCCTCCGACGCGGACTATCAGTGGATCAGCGTGATTGCGTTGATGTTGTCCGACCTCGCGCAGTTCGGTGCCGCAGTCGATAATGCCTTTGGCCTGTTCTCCAATTCCGGCGTAGGGCAGGATGCGCAATATGCCAACCTCGGCATACAGAGACTCCCTGCCACCGCATCCACGGTATCCGTGACTCTTACAGGAACGAATGGCACTGTCATTACGAACGGCACAGTGTACGACACGGCGGGGAATGTCTGGAACCTTCCTGCTTCAGTGACCATCGGAGTGAGTGGCAATGTCACCGTGACGGCGACGGCGCAGAATACCGGGCCGATTACCGCAGCGATAGGTACGGTCACGGGCATCGGCACTCCCACGGCGGGATGGACAGGCGTCACGAACGCTGCACAAGCCTCTCCCGGCACTGATCCTGAGACCGATGCGGCCTTTCGTGCACGCGCGGTCATCAGCACGCTGTTACCCTCTCAGACGACGTTTAACGCGACTCTGGCGGCCGTAGCGGCGGTGGCGGGGGTGACTCGTTCGACGGGATACAACAATCCCAACGATACGGTCGACTCCTATGGCAATCCTCCGCACTCGATCACGATGGTGGTACAGGGCGGAGAACAGACAGCCATCGCACAGGCCATTTACGACAATTACGGTCTCGGAGCCGATACGAATGGGACCACAACAGTCAATGTGACCGACTCGCAGAGTGGACAGGTTCAGCCCATTTCCTTCGACATCGCCACGGAGACGACGATTTATGTGACGTTGAATGTGGCTCCGCTGGCCCAACCAGTCACGTCGGCGGCGACATCCGCGATTCAGACTGCCATCGTTGCCTATCTCAACTCGCTGAATATCGGACAGGTGGTGTCCATTGCGGCTTTGTACGCAACGGCAATGGGACAGGCCGGAAACCTGGCTCAACCGAACTTCTCGGTTATTTCTCTCTTTGCTGGCACAACGCCGAGTCCTTCGGGAACGAGCGATGTGGCGATTGCCTTTGACGCTGTGGCGACATGCGTGGATGCTGACGTGATTGTGAATGTTGTGGCAGGTCCATAATGAGCAATCCTCTCTACAATCAGGGCGGTTATGGGACTGGAGGATATGACTCGGGAACGCCTCAGAGATATTTCCCGGCAACGTACTATCAGGGCCTTCTCACATCGCTCTACAAGAATGCGCCGAACTTCAATGCATGGCTCTTGGATGTGCTGAATCTTGGGCAGGATATTGCCGTATTTCTGGATTCGGCATCGTTCGCGTTTTCGATTGGCTCAGCCCGTGGCGATCAACTGGACCGTGCCGGAAGCTATCTTGGACTGAGCCGAACGCTTCCCTTTCAGCCTTCGGGCGGGGTGAGTCCGGTCCTGTCGGATGCGGACTATACAACGTTGCTTCGGGCGCGTATCTATGCGATTCATTGGAAAGGGCAAAGGGGCGAGATTTATACATGGTGGCCGAATGTCTTTCCGGGGACGCAAATCGTCATCTTTGACCAGCAGACCATGAATGTCATTGTGAGGATAGCGGGAATTACGAACACGTTGTGGCAGGAGATCATCTCGCATCATCTGGTTCTGCCTGAAGCGCAGGCGGTGAACTATCTGTACAGCTTCGGGAACTTTCCTGTGTTTGGCCTCGACCAGAACAATGCGCTTGTCGCTGGATTGGATCAGGGTGAACTGATATGAGCACGAACATACTCCAGTGGAATCCCGGCGCGTCAAATCAGGAATCCGATGCGACCTATTCCGCTGACGCGCAACGCTCGGGAGGGTTCCAGACAAATCAGGAAGTGCCTTCGCCTCTGTTGAATAAAGTCCTGTACCAAGTCAGTACGATGGTCGCGGCGCTTGCGAATGCTCTTGTCAATGCCGGGTATTCGCCTCAAGATACAAGCCTTGCGGTACTGACAACGTTGATTGAAACGGCGCTGAGTCTGAATGCGGGCTATGAGGCGCTGTCTTTCACGGCAACGCCAGCGTGGAATGCGGCGTCCAATTCAACCTTCGCTATGACTCTGACGGGAAATGTCACGAGCCAGACGATTACCGGTGTGACAGCGGGACAACTTGTCACATTCATCTGGACACAGGACGGTACGGGTGGGCGCACGGTGGCGTATCCCTCGACGGTGAAGGGCGCGGCTGTGGTGTATGCGGCGGCAAATAGTACGACAACGCAAACATTCCGGGCGGATGCTTCGGGGAATCTATGGGCCATTTCTGGCGCGGTGGTGAGCAATGCGTAAAGAGCAGGGCGATATATGTGGAATTGTATATTTGATTACCTGTCGAATAGACGGGAAGATTTATATCGGAAAGACCGTGCAGGGAATATCGAAGCGATTTCGCGCACATTGCTCCGACGCAAAACGTGGCTCAGATTGCTATTTGCATAGAGCTATAAGGTTGCATGGGCCTGAATCGTTTGATGTAGCAGAGATAGCGAGAGCGAAGTCTCACGAAGATCTAATTCAACTTGAGAGAGATTTAATTCATGCCAACCGAGCCAATGTTGCAGGTATTGGCTACAATCTCACGGCAGGAGGAGATGGGCAGTGTGGTCCCTCTGATGAAGTCAGAATGAAAATGAGTATTGCGGGTAAAAAGAGAGGATTTCCTCCCATCGCCCTGCAAAAGGCGATTGAGAAAAATACGGGCCGTACTTTATCGGCGGAGACGCGAATGAAAATCAGCAAAGCTCACATAGGTAAATGCAGTCCCCATTCGGAAGCATGGAGGAAGAAGGTGAGCGAAACGATGAAGGGAAAAGGTTATAGACCTTCGGAAAAGTGTGTTGCTCTTTCTCTGGCAGCTCGTAAGGGGATGCACCATTCCGAGGAATCTAAAATGAAAATGAGCAATGCAAAAAAGGGCATTTACATGCCACACTTGCGGGCTGCAAACGAGAGACGCGCTGCCATATGTCTACAAAAGATAGGCATGGCGATAATACTTTGTCTATCTTTTGCGATCATGCAATCTATTTCAGCTCAGACCACACCGGCGCTCGGATTGCAGCTCCCCAATTACAATTCGCCGGGATGGGGAGTCTCTCTCAACTACAACTTCAGCCGGCTCGACGGATACCTGTCGGGAAATTACACATTGCCGCCGTTTTGGGCGCAGAGCATCACGCTGACGAACCTTCTCTCGGCTCCGTGTCTTTCGACGAGCGCAACGGGCCAGATTGAGGCCGGATGCGTGAATTCGAACGGTACCGTCAACTCCGGCACCGCCTTTTCTCCTGCCTACTACGCCGCAACGGGGACAGCGGTCAGCGGGGTGACCCCCTTCACTGGTCTTGGGTATTGGTCTACATCGGCGGCGCCGACAGCGGCCACGGCGGCGCAAGTTGTTAGCGTCATCGGCACGACGGCGGTGCAGAACGCGCAGACCTCGGTCAACTTTAGCGGGTCGCTCGCTGGTGACGTCACTGGCACGCAGAGCGCCACCTCCGTCGTTAAGGTGAACGGTGCGGCGGTACCGGCGTCGGCAACGATCGTGGGCACTAACAGCAGCGGCCAAATAGTTGCCCAGACAGGAACCATCGCAAATTCGACGACAGGCAATGCGGCCACAGCAAGCGCGCTTGCTGCCACTCCAACTACTTGCTCAGCGACGCAAGCGGCGACCGGTATCGGTGCTAATGGAAACGCTGTCGGATGCTTCACACCAGCAGGTGCCGGTAACGTGTCCGGTAGCGGTACGTCTACCGTGGGGCATTTTGCAGCGTTTAACAATACCACCGCTACTGCCATCAATGATACAGGATACAGTCCAAGTTCTTTCGACACCGCGGGAGCCGCGGCAGCCAGGGCCGGTACAGGTACTTGCTCCTCTGGGCAGTATGAAAATGCCGATGGTACAGGAGGCCCGACCTGCGCCCAGGTGGCTTACAGCCAGGTTAGCGGAACTCCAACCAGCTTGCCCCCTTCCGGAACCGCTGGAGGCGACCTCTCCGGTACATATCCAAATCCTACAGTCGTTAAGGTGAACGGTGCGGCGGTACCGGCGTCGGCAACGATCGTGGGCACTAACAGCAGCGGCCAAATAGTTGCCCAGACAGGAACCATCGCAAATTCGACGACAGGCAATGCGGCCACAGCAA
>JAEHJW020006776.1_pt1 | contig 29237 bp, 63 predicted proteins | sample 9271431 | NCBI WGS metagenome assembly JAEHJW02 | reverse complement strand
AATCCCCTATCTGGGCTAGACATGTAAATCATTTTTTTAGGATTTCTTTTCCACTTCTTATTAATTTCTCCAGGAATGATTCCATTTGAAGTTAAAAATATTTTCTCATCAGGAATTTTAACGAATTCTCCATTTTTATTCATACGCAATAAGCTCTTATGATATTCAGATAAAACTGCAATTTTATCTACCTTATTAACACGCTCTTCGGTAAAGTCTGGATTACTTGGAACATCATGTAGCCATACTATTTTGTATTTAGCTTGAAGATTCATGTCGACTGCAGCAATATTTCTCCATAGAACAACCACATTAAACTGATCTTTAAAATTAAACTCATACCATGGTCTATAATTAACCCCATTATGGTCTCCAACTTCCCTTCCTGGATTTGCAAATACTGTAACCTTCCATCCTAACCTTTTTAATTCTTGGGAAAGATAAATAACCGCTTCCTCAGATCCCCCAATTCCACTTTGAATACTCTTGGGAGACCATTCCTCAAACCCTGGTCCACAAACAATAGCTATTTCATCATTTCTCCATGTTCTGGGTGGATAAAATTCGTGCCTCATTTGTGCCGCAAACTGTTCTTGTTGTAGATCTGAAGGAATTGACTGAACTAAATATGGTAATTTTTCTTTTTCATTTATTTTTTCAAGATATTTACCCAAAAACACGATTGCCTGAGAAGCTTTGTTAGATTCTAAAAGACCCCGAACTATTTCTAGCCTTTCTTTTAATGGTGTTACTGCTGGTAATATCTCACAAAGCATTTCTGAATCTTTAACTGCCCGCGGTAAATCCATTTCTGCAAGTGCAATATTATAATCAACTTCAAGTGCTTTGGTTTTTAGGTCTCTTGGGGTAACTATAAGAGTAGTTTCTGGTTGTTTAACATTAGTTGCCAACATTAACCAATGCTTAGCACTCTTAAAGTCTTTAATAAGAGTATATGTCATTGCAAGATCAATATAAAACATAGGATTAGTTGCGTCTTCAATGATTGCATTATGGAGAGCCTTAATTGCCGTACTAAGTTTACCCGACTGTCGAGCTATTTCAGCCATATATTGCCACGCAGTAGCTCTTTCCTCTGGCCAACCAGAACCCTCAATATACCCTTCTTTCCCAACATCCCCCGATCCCTCTAAATACTCATTAAATAAGACAAGAGCAAGATCAAAGAATATTTTTTTCTGTGTAGACTCTAGGAAATTACCCTTATCTACATATGCCTTAGCAAGGTACATAAGAGTACGGGGATCTTTATGTTGTTCTATTTCTGCTTGTTTTTCAAGAATCTTTATATTTCTATCAATATTTACGTCTAATCGTTGAGGCGTACTTAAATGAACAACGGTACACTCTGGTCTCATTACTTTTATAACCCCTTCCTGTTTTTGTTCAATTAATGTTTCATGAAGCATTCCCACCCACTTAAATGTTCCATCATGACGAATAATTCTTTCACGCTTATGCTCTATTAATATTTCGGAAACATTTCCCTTATCATCTAGCTCAACCTGATACCAGTAATTAAAGAAGGAAGCAGAGTGATTATTGGCTATCATGTCAACTACAATAGGTTTTAATTGTTCGGGATAATCCAAAACATCATCTGCATCTTGCCAATAAATAAAGTTGAATTTTCCTGCTGGAACTTGATCCATTGCATAATTTCTGGCATCTGCAAAAGACATGTTCCATTTATAAAAACTCAACTTTACTTTATATTCCTTTAGTAATTTTATTAAATCGGAATCCTTTGGCTCTTCCTCGTTATAGGTAACCGTTATGTAAATATCATCTATATAATCCTTAACAGAATCAAGTGAACGCTTTACCATTTCGACAGGTTCACTGTCTTTAACGATCATGTTTAAAAATAACTTTGGTTGATTTTGCATCTTAACTATTTAGTGAAAAACATAGAACTATCTCCAGCTAATTTTGCATTAGGTTTATGTGCTTTAATTGGAGATGCTCCTTTTTGTTGTCCCACTGAAACAGGAGCTTTTGCCTTTGATTGTGGCATTCCACCTGTCATGTTAGGTTTTCCGTTAGTTTTGTATGGTTTTAAAGCTTTTTTATTTTCTTGTTTAAGCTTAAAAGCTGTTTTATTTTTTTGTTGTATTATTGGTCCATTACTCATGAAATTTATCCCTCCTTTTATATAGTTTGATAAATATAAAACTTCATTTTATTTTCATTAAGATATTTAGACGGAACAACTCCAAGAGTTGAAAGTAATTGTCTCCAAAGATCTCCATTATAGTTACTGGATGGAGTTCCTCCGTTTTGGGTTATTAAGTGTCTTAACCATTCTGTTTCTAAAGTTTGCATACCTGCATTAACATAAGAAGATCCCAACTGTTTTTCCCAATAAAGTTTCTTAAGCTCACTAAGAGGAGTTTGGGCAGTAGCTCCAGGATTTCTAACCTGGAACCAAGATCTTTCCATTGCTGACAAATTATTGCCCCCAGCGGTTGTTCCATAGGTTGTTATTCCACCATTTTCCCCGAACTGCGAAAGTCCGAATTCATTTGTTCCAAGTCCTGTTATATTTGTTTGTATTGGCATATTTATCTACTCCTATTCTTTTTCTGCTACCTTAAAAAAAGGATAACGTTTACTAAATTCACTATAAAACTCATTATTAAAAGGTAATTCTTTATTTGAATATTGTGTTCTTATCATATTTTGTAATTCATAAGGAAAAGATAGTGAAAATCTTCTTTCTTGATCTTTTCCATTGTTTGTTTGTCCAAAAGTTGGATCACTAAGCATGTTTCTGTATTCGCCTATTTGTATTTTCATTGCTTTAACCTCTTCGGGAGCTCTTTCCGCCCATGCATTAACTAATGCATCTATCACATCCCATGGACTCTTTGTTTGTCTTAGTTTTATTATTTTATCTGCAAGTTCTATGTCAGATCCTGAAATTATTCTTCCGTTTATTACTTGTTTATTCATATATTTCTTTTAATCAAAAGGGGTAAAAGTCAGTCTTGGCAGAAAATCTTCTACCCCTTTTTATTTGTACTTGTACGATTCTTGGCAAACCTACAAGTGTGTCTCCTAAGGTGTCGAGGGAAGTAATGTGGAGAACATTAACGTTTAAAACCCCCCTAGCCCGCTTATACCTATCCGTTTTGATTGTATCCAGTTCTCTTCAAGTCAGCTCTCTCTTCGTGAGCTTCATGAGTGAATTCTGTTACCCAGTGACCTCTGTCTGAATCTCCAACTTTAGCTAATTCTTCGAATACTGGTTTGTCCAAATATGAAATTGCGTGCAAATCTTCTCGAAGACCGTAAACTGTTGTTGATCCTGCTGAATTACGTACATCTCTGTGATGCATAATTCTGTGAGATCCTACTGCTGAATCGTAAACTAAGATATCTTTTACAAGTTTTCTGTCAGTTGCTGGAATGTATCGTGTTGAATTTCCCGCAAATCCCGCAATTGCTTGCTTGATTTTAACTGTACATAGAACCATATCAAAAACTTTTTCGGAACGTACAGTTGTGTACGCATCCGCAGTCATATCGTTAAGCTCTGTTTCAGAGAAAGATGTTCCTGAATTTCTTGCAGTTACTACTGATGTAATAAAAGCATCAACTCCGTTCATCTGTCTTGCTACTCCAGATGCTCCTGAAGCTTGAACAGCATTAAGTAATGCATATTCCATCTTCATCTTCAACTGACGCAAAGCATCAGCTTTTTGGAAAGCATATGGATCTCCCATTGCTGCAACGTTTACTCTTCTTTCTGTTCTTGATACTTGAATCGGTTGTTTAATGATTTGTGTGATGTTATTAACACGGCTTGGCTGAGTTAGGTCTGAAAATGTTGTTTCAGCTCCTTCTACATCCGCAGATACAGAAGTAGGTCTTGAAACATTATATCTAGTCCACTCGTGTAGGGTGTTCTTTGCAGGACTTCCTACGCTAAAAAGTGTTAAAAGGGGAGTTTCATCTGGTGAAACATCTCCCAATATATCTAACAAATCTTCTCTTCTTGTTGAATCTTGATTAGTAATTAAACCCCATGGCATAATTTATCACTCCTTCTCCACACGTAGTTTTTTTACTAAGTATGGAGTGTGGCCCCACGCTTAGGCTTCGTCTGAAGCAGATCTTGTATGATCAATATTTGTCAATCGCAATGCGATTGCTCTGTCGCTATCGTATCCACCCTTTCTTGTAACCTCTCTCAACTCGTCAATGTTATAATCTGACGCAGTAGGAGGAACTGGCTGGGTTTGTCCTCTAGCGGCTAATGATCCTTGTTCTTTTGCCTCTTGATTTGTATTATCAACAACAACTGGTTGAACTCCAGCGTTTTCTGCAACTGCTTGACCCATAGTTTTATTTGGCTGCCCAGTTGCCATTCTGCTCTTTACTAGATCTCCAGCCTCTTTAAATGAAAGACCCTTACCACCATAACGGTAGTTATTGATCAATGAATCGTAGATAACTGCCCTAGTAAAATCAGAGAGTTGTGCATCAAATTGCGAACTTGCTGGATTTAGCTCTGGATGAGCTTGATAAGCCTCCTGCTCTTGTTTTGCAATCTCTTTCTGCTCAGCATTCTGAATGTATTCAGTAACTGTTTGTCTCAATCTAGCCGTTTCTTCATTCTGTGCTTTAATAGCATTTTGTAGTTTTCCCTCATTAAGGTATCGATCTCCTGTTACGGGATCTACTTCTACAAAATCATTAGGATTAACTGGTTGAGACGGCTGAACTGGAGTTATTGGCTTTTGAATAGGTTGGAATACTTGATTGGTTTCATTTCTTTTTAACAACTCTTGTGTTAAAAGTTCATTAGCCTCAAATAATCGCTGATTACTATTTATAAGCTTATCAAATTGCTCCGCTGTTCTTGAATTTCCTCCCGCATCCACTGGCTGTATAACTGGTGCCACAACTGGAGCAACAGGTGGCGGTGTTTGAACCGCTGGTTGTTGCATCACTGGCTGTGTAACAGGTGTTACAGGCGTTGGTTGCACTGGAGTTTGTATATCTCCTGGCATAGTTGGTTCTGGCATACTTATTCACCTCCTTTCATTATGCCCTGTTGTATTATTACGGCACGAGCATCTCCGCATATGTTAAGTGATATGTTGTCGATCCAACTTACTATTTGTAAAGGTGCTAATTACGTTTCAAACGTAATTTCAGTATCTCCATAAAATAGTTTCCCTTCTTTTACACCCAATCCGTTTCCAGCATTTAAGCCGAAATTACAAAGAGTGCATATAAATCCCGTAGATTCTGTTCTAAAAACGTGTTTACATTTTTTCATAGGTTCATCTTTAATATAATTAATTTCATTTCCCTTCCAAAAACCCCTTGATGATCTATTGTAAAAATGATCATAATGGTTTCTGTCTAAACTTCCCGCATCCGAAGGAGGCATTGGTGGTAATACTCCCTTATCCATTATTTTTTCTCCTTCTTAGCTCTTGCTTTACCAGCTTTCGTTGTTGCAAGAGAGCCAATAATCTTATCTCCCTTTTTTTGAGCGGTTGCTAACCCTTTCTTATATTGAGTCGGATTGGCATTTTGCCATTCAAAATAACGTTTTTTCCAATCTTTTCCATATTGTTTCTTAAAATTATTTAAAATATCTTTTACGTACATATTTATCTTAAAATTGATCTTTTAACCTCTATTTCTCCTGATTTAATTTTTCCTAAATAATCCGCTCTGCTAATTTTTTCCTGAATAATATCTAAAAGCTCTTTAGCGTTGTTTGCCGCATGAAAAGCATTTAATTCTTTCCATTTCCATTCGTCTTCAGATGCCGTTTCCCTTGGATCAACCCAACTGTGGTAAGCTAGGTCATATAATATCTTTTTAACAAATGCCCATCCAGCATTTAATTGATCCATTTCATAAAGAGCACTTCCTTCTCTCCACTCAATATCTTCTTCTTGGCTTAAATCTCTTCCTTTTTTTTCTTCTGGTTTATCCATTAACCGATAATCCTCCTATAGGGTTTGCAAATTGCTCTGGTTGATTGGAACTAGCCTGAGCTAATTGAGCCATTCCCGCTCCTCCACCAATAGATGGAATACCACTTCCTCCCGCACCCGTATTCATTGGAATAGATGGAGAGGATGGTGGGGTAGTTGATTCAAAATATTTTTCAGCATCTGAAAATCCTAAATCCTCCAACCATGTAACGAATAATTCTTTAAATTTAGGTTTAACATTTTCCATTGCAAGCATCTGAGAAACATTTGGGTTATTAGTTAATAAGGTAACAGCTGTTTGTCTACCCTGTTTTTCATCCGCATCTGCATTAATAGCCATAGACTCTACATCTGCAACAAAATCAAAAGTTCCCATCAGATCTTCTGGCTCAATATGTAGATCTCCGCTCTTACCACCCTTATCTAATTGGAGTTTTGGAACAATATTTGGTTTTTCCTTGGTACCAGTATTAATTGGGAAACGGGGAACATTCTGGAAATCTTCGGGAGAAATTGTTTCACCAATTCTATTGGCGGTTTGTATAATGTTTAAAGCATCTTGAGCCATTTTATCATTAACACTATAGTCCCCTAATCCAGCTTGTTGGAAAAAATCAATAGCATCTTTTCCTACAATTCTTAAAATATAACTTGTTTTGTTTTTGTCAGCAAAAAGTAGAAGTTGATTCATTGAATGCCATAACATCATTTGTCTTTCAATTGCTTCTGCTAGGAAATTTTGATTGAAATTATCTCTAGCATTTCTTTGTTGAGTAAGTGCTTTAACCTCAGTTGCTGTTTTATCTTGCTGAAACGGTTGGGCATTGGAAATTCCTAAAGAAGATTCTCCTAGTGCGTTTTGCATTGCGGCAACCAAAACCGAATATGTTGTTTGGAAGAATTGAGCTGCTTGAGATTGAGATTCCACAATACGAAAATCTGCCATAGGATTATTCATAATCCAACGCGCACCCTTACCCCATTCCAGTGTGTGTTGACGTACCCCTGGTCCAACGGCAATCGGAGAGAAAAGTCTCTGATTAACTTCATCTAGATATTGAGAAAGTAGTGCGTTGATTGCCTTCTGAAGAGATTTAACTGGTTCTATTTCCGAAAGACCATATAGATCGTCATCGATCGGATAATATCTAAGCATAACAATGGGAAGTTCATAATTTTTATATGGATTAGGAATATCTCTTATAACAACCCCGTGTTTAGGGGCAAAAGTAATCCATCTATCCCTTCTGTATTCAGTAACAATTTCAACAACTGGAAATGCGGAATCCTTTCCTACGGGATCTTGTTCTAATCCAGAAATCGCCCTATTTCTCGATGTCCAGTTTGTACCCCTTGTATCTCCACCATTATTAGCTCCATCCTCATCTGCGCTAATAGCGGCAGTTAATCTGTCTAAGTTTTTATAAATTGGCTTAGAATGAGCTTGATCATTAATTTGTTTTAATGAATCAATTGTTACGTACTCTCTAACCTGAAACCAATTACAATTTTCAATTGAATCGGCTGCCATATCGTGAGCACAATCCCTATTCTTTAATACCTGTAATTCTGGTCCATCAAAAACTACATTACCCTTGTCATCCTCTTCATATCTCCATTTACATAAAGCAAAAGATGCCCCATATTTACGGGTAGTTAAATCCATGATTGCCCACTTTTGAAGCATTGAACCACCATGATTTGCCTTATCCCATTGATACGAAAGAAGCCTATTGTTAATTTCAGCCGCTAAAACATCTCCTCCTTCACGAGGAATTAATTTACCGCGAAGTTTTTTAGCAAGAAGTCTGGAAGTTTTTTCAAAAAGAAAGGTAAAAATACGGGGATCGAACATTAAGGCATCGTATGGCCAATTATTCTCATCAAGCCAAGAACGAAATAGTTCATCCGCTTCATTGAAGGAAATTGTTCCTACACGATTTCTACCAGTTGCTCTTTGATCGGTTTCATTAAAACCTTGATCAGTATGCCTTTTACATTCGGCAAAAATTTGATTATCCTTGAGGGTGGTGTTTTGTCTGGGCATATTATAAAACCACAAAAAAACCAATAACTATCCCCGATGGTTAATCGAAAAATTTTAGTTATTGGTTCTACAGTTGGCTGTTAGTAACCTACTTTAATATAATCTATCATAATTATATATTGTTGTCAATAGGTAGTTTACTCCTTTTCTTTCTTTTCAAGTAAATTCATATTAACTTTATCCGACTCTTCTCCTTTAATAAAAGTTACAACTCCTTTTTCTATATGAACCGTAACTTGACCATATTTATTCCCAATAGCAATATTATTTAAGTGATATGCTATTTTCCAAAGGATAAACGGGTTAATTCCTGTCTGATCAATAATATCAGCCAATACCCATATTTCGGGACGTACCTTTTTTAAGGTATCCATAAATAATTGATTATTAACCCGTTGTTCCTTCTCAAAATCTGTCTCTCCAGTGTCGTAATTCTTAGGCATTCTCTTTATTAGTATTATCAAAAAAATTATCAACTCTTAGAGATGCACCCTTAAGAACAGAATCCACAACAGCATCGGAATAATTAGCTGTACTTTGAGCTAAATTAACAGCCATCATTTGTACTCCCCTACTGGTTGCATTCCAATTTAAATTATTATTTAAGCTAATACCCAGTGATTGTCCAACCGCCCAAGAATCTTGATTTGCTCCCAAGAAGACAAATGTCCAATCCTTTTCTTTTTTAAGACGCTCAATTAGATTATGTATTCTGGTTTGATTAAACTCCTTTGAATAATTCTCAAATCCATCCGTAACTATTACCACTAATACTGCTGTTTTTTCCTTACTATCTTTAAGTTGATTTTCAACTTTTATAACAGTTTCTCCAACAGCGTCATATAATGGTGTGAGAGACGTTGGGGCATAGTCTTTATCCCCCAATGGTTTCACATCAATAATAGGAACATTTAAATAAGGAGTTTTTATTCCATCAGAATTAAAGGTTGTTAAAGTAAAGTAAAACAACCCTTTTTGCTTTCTTAAAGATTTAACATACTCATTAATTGCACTAATTGTCGAATCTTTAATATCCAGCATCGATCCGCTTTCATCTAAAATAAGATTAACAATAGTTTTTAATTTTGTTTTTTTCATTTATTACACCTCCTTTCTTTTAGTTATAAAAAAACTACTTCTTTTTTTTTGAAGTTTTTTTAGTTTTCTTTTTTGTTTTAGCAACGCTACTAACTGAGGAAGCTATCCTTTTCCCCTGTAATAAAGATTTACCTTTATTAACCATTTTATTAACAACATAATTAAATCCTTGTCCCGTGCTACTTGGTCCTTGTATATCTGCCATAATTAATCACCCCCTAACTTTCTAATGGAACTAATGGTTCCATTTAATATAAATTGTCCAGCCATGATTCTTAAATCAATATGATCCACGTCTTGAACTTCACTTTGAACTAAAGCAATTCCCTCATCCAATATTTCGTCAACCTTACCGTAGGTTCTTACGACCATTGGATTAGGTCTAGCCCCACTATATGCATAATGGTCAAGCCAATCTATCTCTACTATGTCTCCAATTTTTAAATTCTCAATCTGAAGTGTTTTTTTATTCATAAATTATTTAAATCTTAATTTTTCTTTTTCTCTCTTAAAGCTTTCATCATCAAAATCATCTAAATAAATATTGGGGGTAAGTTGTTGAAGTTGCCACGCACCCGCTGTCGCCATAACTAAGTCATCTTTTCGGTTTGCTCTTTGTTGTCCTCTTCCATTTATAATCATAAAAGACTTAAGTTGTTTTATTTGTTGTGGATCATAAAGCTTAACGATTCCCTGTTTAATAGACAAAGAGAGGTCATCAAGCATCTTACGTCTCGTTCCCTGAAGTTCTCCACCAGACCAGTGTCCTGTTGTTATCCAACCTATTCCACCCTTTTCTGTTGTAGCGTTTGCAGAAAAATCAACCATACGAAAAAGATCGGGATAATTAAGTTGCTTTAAAACATAAATTGTTGCTTGTCCCGTATTACGCTCTACTCCAAGCTTTGGCCACATCATTGTTTTATTAAAAATATATTTACACAAAGCATAAAGTTCGTAACCAAACTGAGAACTTTCCATTACTTCGTTAAAAACAATAGGCGCATCATAATATTTTTTAGATATAGCTGTTGCTGCACAAAAATCCTGAGACTCAGCAGGATCTCCAAACACAACAAACTGCTCACCATGTTCAGGCTCTCTGTAAATTCTAATTGGTTCTAAATCTTTTCTATCTTCCATGTTTATATATGTGTTGTTAAAATCTCACACCCATTTTTGGTTATTAAAACTTGATGCTCAAAAAATGCACTATTTTTTCCATCTCTTGTTCTAAAACTCCAACCATCTTTATCTATATATCCCTCTTTATCTCCACCCTTAAAAGTAATAATTGGCTCTATGCAATACATTTTCCCTACCTCAAACTGTTCTTTCCCAATATTCGGTAACTCTATGTTGTGAATAAAGGGAGCTTCATGCATTTCCTTCCCAATTCCATGACCCCCATACCAAATATTTGGTTCAAAACCCCTAGATTTCGAATAATTTTCAATAAATCTAGAAATTTCCCTAATTTCCACTCCTGGTTTTATAAGTTTTATAGATTCTTCAAGTACCTTTTTAGCGTAATAAATTAGCCTCGAATTTCGGTTAGAAAGCTCTCCAACCCCTACCGTTAAGGAAGCATCTCCACATAAGCCATCTTTTTTTACCCCAATATCAATATTTACAATATCTCCATCTCTTAAAGGTTCATTATTTGGTACTCCGTGAACAATAACATCGTTAACCGATGTGCAAATAGTTGCTGGATAGGGAACTTTTGCATATTCTGGTTTGTAACCTTTATTACAAGACTCTCCCCCAAGTTCTTTTAGTCTTTTTTCGGCAATTTCATCAAGTTCTAATGTTGTAATTCCTGGCTTAACCCTAGATGCACAAAGCTTTAATATGTCGGAAACAATTTCCCAGGGTTTTAAGTTAGTTTTCATCTATTATATAAAAGTCTTCTAAGTCTTTCTTTAAAACAGAGAGAATAAACCCCTCCCCTACCCCCAGAAGTGTTTTTTAATCTTTCAGCAAGTGCCCAAATAGCCTCATTGGTATTTGTTAATCCATTCGCTCTAATTTTTTTTCTTAAAATAGGAAGTTTTTTATATTTATAATACCAATAAAATGGATATAATAATAATTTTTTAATAATCCACAAAATCAAATTATAGGAATTAAAAAATATTCTATTATTGGGAGAAAAAATATATAACAAAAATCTATATCCACATACCCCAAGACCAACGGTAATACCAATTAGGAAACTATTTATAAATAAAATAAAATAATCTGTAATCATAAGTTATTTATTCACCCCCTATATCCATGAACCATCAGGAGCTAAACGCCCCGTAAATATTGGTTCAGCCTTCGCATCTAACATTTTTTGTAAAACTAATGTATCAAAATATGGAGTTCCAGAAGTTACAAAAGCCTCATCGCTAGATTTTGGATATTCCTGTTTCCATTTCGCTTCTGTTGAGAATTCTTTTTTCTTTTGCTCTACCCATTCTTCAGAATAAAACTCCTGCCAACCAAAGAAGCGTGGTTTATATGAACTTATTCCCGCTTCTGCACGTTCCCATTCTTTCTGATAATAATTTCCCTCTCCATTTGCGGTTGATTCAATAAAAATCATACCCTTTCCCTGGGGAACCTGCTGTGCTGTACCCGTAACCATTTCTTCAGCAGTAATAATATCTGTGTCTTGATAAAAAGCTGTTTCCGAAAACAAAATATTACGAGCAGATCCTCCTCTTCCTCCAACTTTTGCACCAGCTGTTCCGATATAAAAGCTTGCTCCGTTTCCAGCATTTTCAATTAAGTTCTTACTATCAGATTTTAAAAGAGTTTTTTTAGCAATTCCCTTTTTATCACAATAGGAATCGAGATAGAATTTTACTTTTTTAAACAAAAGATCAGTAGAGTCTTTACGGTGGGAAATACAAATAGAAACGGAATAAGGTATCATTAAAAAGTCTACAGAAAAAAGAGCAAGAATCATTGATGACATCCCCTCTTGGCGAGCTTTAAGTACGATTTCTCTTATCCCATCAAAATCAACATGCTCTTTTTCAAGCATTTTATAATACTTTTCCTGAACCGAATTAAAAACAAAAGGAACTGGAAGTTGCGTATCCCTATCTAGAATAGAAAAATATTTTTGAATAAAACTACGATAATCTCTCGCCATTATTGATCTTCAGAAACCTCCCCCTCTATTGCATCTTGAAATCCAAACTCACTACTATCCTCTTTTAGTGTTTGGTTAATATTAACGCTCACGGTAGCCTTTTGACTTTTTCCAGAAAAATCAATGTCTTCATATCCAGCAAGTTTAAATAACCTATCCCAAAAAGCTGGATCCTTACTTTCTTCAGCCTTTTTAATTAAAATTTTAATAATGTGTTCATACCCTACTCCTTGTTTTTCTAAAATCAATCTTCCTAAATTTCTTGCCTGTTTAAGATTTACATGAGCCATACTGCCCGCACTGGTACGATTTGTATACCCATAAACTTTCATTGCAGCCTCAGTTCCATTCCCCCCATTTTTCTCATACTCATCCATAAATAGATCAAATTTATTTTTAACAACAAGAGCTTGTTTCCTTTTTTTAAAATATTGTTTTTTGTCTTTCTGTTTTTTTACTCCCTCGAGTTGTTTAGCTATAACAGTGGGTGGTCTACCTAAAGATTTCCTACCAAACTTACCAAGATAACCTGAGGCAATTTCTTCTAGCCCATCTTCTTGTTTTATTGTGGTATCTATATTATTTTTCATAATCTTTAATGTCCCTTACAGTATCCTTAGGTAACCAATGAGTACACGGAATTCTTTTAACTTTTCCATCTTTTGTAATATGCCAAAGAAATCCCTTATCTAAACAAAGTTTACATTTTATTGTAGCCATTATCGTAGTGGTAAATTATTTGTCGAAGGAGTGGGCGGTTGCCATTTTCCTATAACAAACGTTGTTCCCTCTTTTTGAATATATTGTGGTCCAAATTTTAAAACCTTATTAAGAGTTTCTTCGAGTTGATTTTCATCGGTTCCAATTATCTCTTCCTTTTTAGAATTGTTACAAATAACACATCTCCATAACAACATGGTTATTCCAAACAAAAGCTTCTCCACTATTGATTCACTCAATCCTTCTTTTAAATATTCAGGCTTTGGTGGAGCATATGTTTTTAACACTAAATCATATTGATGATCATGTTGGGTAGGGGAAGTATTTTCTAATAAATTAATAGAATTATCTACTTCTGGTTGAGAAACCATCTCGACTTCCTGTTCGGGTTCTTTCTGTATAGAATCCTTGCTTTTATTTTTATCTACAAGGAGATTAAATATGTCCATTATAAAATAAACCATTATAAGAAATAACTTGAGGTTGGCAGGATGAAGACATATTTGATATAGAATAAAGCAATTTTACTCTTTTGTCAAGAGGGGAAAAGGAGTAAATTATTTTTTCTCTTCAAGATATCCAAAAGCCCGAGCAAGGTTGGTGGCAACTAATTCTTCTTCTTTTCTTGTTGCTTTGTGGTGCATTGGGGACAATATTACATGCATTAGTTCGTGTAGAAAACATTCTTCTACTTCATCATTATCCGCCTCAAGAATTGTAGGCAAATAACAATCAATACTTGCTGTTAAATAATAGGGATCACATGTGGTCGCAAACATAACTTTCCAATCCCCATCTTCTCCTATTAATGGACGGTATGATGTTTCCCCATTTTTTCTATCCTCCCTGAAATAGTTAAACCTAATTCTCCACCACCTTAAGCCTAAGGGAGATATCCATTTATCAATTAGAATTTGTATTCTTTTCTTCTGAGATTTATATTCTTGATCAGTCATTTTTTTTAAAATTAGTTTTTACATCAAATAGATAATTAAGCATATCTGCTATTTCATTGATTTTCTTTTCAACGATAACATCTCTTACCCTTAGAAAAGATTCAGCTTGAAGATTTCTCGGAAGACCATGAAGATAAAGCCCTTGAAGCTCTAGGTTTATGTTTAAGTGATCGATTTTCTTTGGTCTCATTAACAAACCTTAATAAATTCACATCTATATATTATCAAGGAAAAACACTTAACAATTGGGCAGGTTAACATGTTGTATACATTTATATTATATTTAACAAGACCTGTCAATGGATAAAACTATATCAAGATTTCCCATCTACACCTAATCCATATTGACAAACAATGTTAATTATGATATAAAAATAATATTCTGTTTAAGAAATTATTTCCAATGGAAACAATAATAACCAGCGATTTATATAAAGCAGCCTTTTATCTTTGCTGGGGAGCTAGAATAGAAAAATCAGAAGGATCTTATCCCTCTAGCACATTCACTTTAATAATCCCTAGATGGAAGAAAAAAATATCCGACATTGTTCCATTCATTCACTCTAAAACGTTTAAGAAAAAAAGACAATTCCTTAAACAAGCTTCCCTGTCTGGTAAGTATCTGCGGAATGAACTAGGAGATAATGCCCGAGTTATTTTAGAAAAAAGAAAATAAGATGAGATACAGATATAAAGAATCTCCCCAGGAAAAAATAGAAAAAATTATTTTATTTATTAAAAGAGGAGTTTGTTCTTTATTTGGACATGCGTGGCAAAAAGATAAAGAAACTGTTTTAATTTGGCATATTAGATGTGGGAGATGCGCCGAGGAATGGGATGGTAACTTAAATGAATATAGAAAATTAAAAGGAAAAATAAAATGAAAATAAAACACATTTTAATAGGGGCAGGTGCTTTGGGAATTATAGGTAGTGGATTAATTCTCTCCACTCCTCAATGCCATTATTTGGGAAATAATCCAAACAATGTATTTCCTGATCCCAAATGCACAACAGGGGTAATCGATCCCACCCTAACAACTGAAAAAATTTGTGATCCTAATTTTAGAACAGGAACTATAAGAAACGTATCTCAGGCAGAAAAAAACCAAGTTGCCAAAGAATACGGACTTTCTTCTCTTAAGGGAATGGAAATTGATCACCTTATTTCACTTGAGTTAGGGGGGAGTAATGATGTTAAAAATCTATGGCCAGAACTTGGATTCCCTAATCCTAAAGACAAGATTGAAAACAGATGCCACGAAATGGTTTGTGTTGGAAAAATCTCTCTTGCCGAAGCTCAAAAAGAAATATCAACCAACTGGACAACGGCATGCCAACAGTAAATAACTCTATTGATATAAGAGAAGAATTCCATAAACAAGCACGACTTGAATTTGTTAGATATCCAGTTAAACGTTTAAAAGAAATAATATTTTTTATTGACCCTTCCCTTGAGTGGAATACTGAAATTAAAAATAAAATCTATACTTTTAGACCTAAAGATATGGAGAATGGAGACATTTCATCTAATGTCCCTCATTTTATTAAATACTCGGAAATTTACAAAAACCTAGATGAATTCATTGAATCTTTAAAAATATTTGTTCCATCCGATAAAATTGAAGTTGTTAATGGCTTTCTCAATGTTTATTTGTCTAAACAAGTATTGTTAGAAAATTTAGAAAATATAGTAAGATGAAAAAAAACATAATTAAAAAAGAAACTAAAAATAATGATTTTGATGAAGCCGTTAAGCGTATAAGAGCTATTGAAAAAATGAAAGATAGGGATGGAACCTTAATTTTAGTTGTAGATAAAAATGAATGGATGAATATCTCTAATATTAGTTCAGAAAAATTTAAAGAATTTGTAGAAGAATATTTATATTTACTATCACTAGAAATTTATAATTAAAAACTAAGAGAGTGTTCAAAAAACATTTGAACTAATACATCAAAAATTTCTTTTTTAGTTTGCTCATCTAGTGCAATTCTTTTTTCCTTAGTTGAAATATCTATTCCATATTCTTTATAATATTGAATAGCCTCATCCTCACATAGTTTAATAACATCCCAGTTTGTCACTTATTTCCCCCATAGTTCAATCCTAAAACTGGTAATTCTATATCGGTTAATCTTTGATTATAAAAATCAACAATTTCATTTCTAACCTTTTCATCTTTTTTTATATAAGCTAAAGTTAAATGAGGCTTATAACCACCAGGAAAACTATCTATGTGGGGAAGTAATTGTAATCTTTCTCTTCCGTCTATTAAGTTTTGTGTGGGTTCTATGTGGGCAACAATACAATAACAAGGTTCATGGGAATCAAAATATCCAACGCTTTTAATTTTTAAAGGTTCTGGTTTCCAGCCATCTAATAAAATATTTATATACTGCTTCCATTCCTCAGCCGTTTTTAAAAACCCACAAAGTAAACTAATATGGGGATTTACTCCCGCAACAAATCCCTGAATCCAAAACTTTTCTGGATCCTCAGAAAAATAAAAAATATCTTTATTAACTCCTTTAAAAAGAGGAATTTCCGATCCATCAACATCTAACATTAAACACCCAAGCTTAGACATATTTAAACCTAATGATTTATATATTTCTGGATAATCGTATGAGTTTTTCATTATACTAATTTTTTAAGAATATCTTTAACATCAGATATGACAGTTGGAGTTGCAACTGAAGACGCACTAGATACATAACTTCGGCATTGAGCAAGCTGTTGAGCATATCCTATTAATGTGGCACTAGATAATTGTTGATATTGCAATTGCTGTAATGATTGTAATTGCTGTAGTGAAGATAATTGTTGACCCAGCATATTTAAAGGACTTTGTTCTACTGTATGATTTCCTTTTCTACACCCAAGATGAGGAGGGTGGGCAGATTGTGGGCAAATCTTAGTATTCCAAATATCTATTGGAAAAATTCGCTCAACCTTCCATTTCTTAATAGCTAGAATAAGATGACCCACGCAGATCTGGGGCGAGAATTTTTCCCACAAAACAAACTGAGGTTTTTTATTACAATTTCTAATACTGCATGTAATTTTTATTTTTTTCATTCTTCAAACACTCCAGAAACCGTTTCCCCACATAGTGGACATTCAAAAATGTTTTCCCCCCAATCTATTGCATAGAAATTTTTAGGTAGTTCGTGTTCGCATTCTTCCATACATTTTATTAAACAAATTAATTCTGGTATAAAAAATAGGATGATTATTTTTTCTGTTTATCCAAAATTGAAAAGCAAAAATTGGTCTAAACATAATAAGAAGATTTGCTTTTAAAATAGTTAATACTATAAAAGTTACTCCTTTAAAATTATATCTAGTTATATTAAAAACAAAACTCATCTTCGTCTTCCATAATTATGACTCCAATCTTTTAGCTACTTCATATACTACATTTACTGTTACGGCATTACCAGCCTGTTTATATTTTTGTGTATCAGAAAGTCCAGGAACATCAAACCAATTATCGGGAAAACCCTGTAACCTAAGACATTCTAAGGGTGTTAGACGTCTTATTTTCATATCTTGTCTGACTCCTCCTGTGTTTGCTCCGTCAACTGTGAATGAGTAGTCGCCTTCAATGTTTTTTTGGTTTCTGTTGAGATATTTGAGTGGTATTCTTCCGACATAAGTTTCATTAGCTCTACCCCCCCCATAATTTGTCCTGAGTGTGTTGCTATTTTGTTCTCGTAATTCTTTGGGCGGTTCAGAATTGCTAGTGTCGCTTGTTCTGATAGGAAATACTTTGGGTCTGGATTGCCCTCTAAGATGTCCGACAATGAACACTCTTTCCCTATTCTGGGGAACTCCGAAATTTTTGCTGTTAAGAACCTGCCATTGATACTCATACCCCAGGTCGGAGAGAACCCCAAGTATTGTCTGGAAAGTTTTGCCGGTGTCATGACTAAGTAAACCTTTGACGTTTTCAAGAATAAAATATCCGGGTCTTTTGTCTTTGAGAATCCTAGCGACATCAAAAAAGAGAGTCCCTCTGGTGTCGTCAAATCCCCTGCGTTTTCCAGCGACACTAAAAGCTTGGCAAGGGAATCCTCCCACGAGTAAGTCATGGTCGGGGATTTCATCTGTTCCGACTGCTGTAATGTCTCTTGTATCTGGTTTGTGTTTAAAGTTTTTTTCATAAGTTTGTGCCGAATACTTGTCCCACTCGTTTGCATATACGCATTCATGTCCTAGTCTGTTAAGTGCTAAATCAAATCCTCCGATTCCTGCAAAAAGTGATACATATTTCATTCCTTTTCATAAACAACTCTTAACCCCAGCTTTTTTGCCACCCTCAATTCCTCTTTTGCTCCTTCAGATTTCTTCCAACCAGGAATCATTACAATAACATCACACCTACTTAATATTTCCTTATCTCCATTAAGAAACATATCATCAGTATCAATTCCATCCATAAGACCAGTATTGGTGTGGGGACAAATTACGGCATAACCATATTCCCAATATTTTAAGGCATAACGCCAAGCATTTTGAATATTTTGATAGATTCCGTTAATTCCAGAAGAAGACCTGTAGGGACCTGCTATGTAGACAACTTTCATGGGCAGTGTAAATAAAATATATCACTATTATTAATACTTGTCAATAACTATTTTACTCCTTTTATTTTCTCTCTGTCTATTTTTTCAATACATCTTAAAACTTTACCAAAAACCATCATTGCCTCTTTACTTGGTTTTGATCCCCCAAGTCCTGTAATACAAAATGTGTCAGGAGAGAAAGCTGTGTTTTCGCTATGAAGTTTAACATATTCTTTACTTTTATAAGTAATTATTATCGGTAATTGTTTTAAAAGTTTTTGTGGATGTTGAAGAAATGTAGTGAGTGGGCAGTGCATGGTGTTAATTTTAAGACTTAGTAGGATTACCTATTGGGTATAATCTATCTAAATATAATTCCTGATGATAATTACAATATTCACACCAGGAATAACCAGTAGCCCTATCCATAATTCTGTGACCAAAAAAACGATGATACCAGAAATGAAACCAGTTTCGTTGAGTAACATATTTTCTTATTAATTTAATAATTAAAATTTGATACTTATTAAAATAAGTTTTATGTATAGGGTATTTATGATTTAAAATTTCGTTCTTCATCCCAATCGCTCTGGTAAATAATATGATCTTGATGATTTTCTTTATAATCTTTCGTAACCTCTTCTTTTTCAAAAGTGGGTCGACCCAAAACTATTTTACACTCATAACAATAGATATAAACAATCATTTCAATAAAATTTATTAATTTATATTAACTTTCTCCAAGTTGGTTTAAGATCAAACACTGATGATAATCCTCCCTCTTTCCACATTTTTACATGAGTAGCCATCCACTTTTGTCCCCATAATAATTTTCTTAGAACGTGTTTATTCTTAACTTTAGGAGGTAAAATACCTTTTTCTGTTTTCATGAAAAAGGCTTTATAAGTAGAAATTGTCCCTCCGTTTTCTACATTACCAATTCCAATTTGTCCGTCATTCAATATAACATGAGGGTGTTTCCAGTCTTTTACGTTAGAAGGGATAAAGTCGGATACTAGTCTAATTGTCTTTAATTGTTTTTTAGTCATACTCATTTAGATTTATGGGTTAGGACATATCTGTATTTTAGTAATCCCCCTTCTTTGACTAAGTATGGGATAGGTAAATACAAAACTAATTCTTTTTTATTCTCTAAAGTTCTATAAAATGAATTTTCCCAACAAACGCCTCCCCTTAATAAAAGATTTCTATTTTTTATAGATATTATGACTGCAAAACAATATTTAAAAAAATGAAATTTCATATTCTTACTTCCCATGTTCTTCTAGGTGTGAGTTAAAATAGTTAAAAATCATTTAAAATATTTGCTAATAATTTAAAAGGAAATTTCAATGCTATAAAGATAAAACCAAAAATCAATCCTAAAATTGCAAAAGGAAAAAGAACAATCCCCATAATAACTCCCACAGTAGATACTTTTTCTCCTGGATAATAATATACGAACCTATAATCCATATACCCTGAAAATAATAAAAAATATGCTTTTATAATTCTTTTCATATCCCCCTCAATGTATAGCAGAAGACAGGCTTTTCTTATATTCAAGAACTAAACAGCTTTATCTTGATATTCTTTTGGTAATTCGCTACCTAAAACTTCCAAACATTTTCCGAGCCACATCTTAGCTTCTTGTAGTTTAGTAAAAGCTAAAGAAACTTCTCTTTGAATGTCTGTTTGATATACGTATTGTTGTTCTGCATTTGGTGCAACTTTAAGACTTCCTACTGAATTTATTACAGCGTCAACATTTTTTCTTTCTTCGTGTAATCTATTTTTTAATTCTTCCATATTTTTATTCACCTCCTTTACTTACCGCAACTCTCCCGTTCTGCTATACATTCAAGAGTTAAATCTCTTTAACTTCTATTAGCTCTACTGTAAAATTATCATTTTGTGGATATAATATTGCTGAATCAACATGAAAATAATTACCGCAATATATATCTTTCAATGATTCTTTTAACTTATCTTCTGCTCTATCAATATTCTTAGCAATTACCGACAATATTAATACTCTAGAATCAGTTTCAAAAAAGTAACTTGTATATTTAAATTTATATTCTTTCATTCTCCTCCTGTTTCATCTGTTTAATATCATCAAATTTTTCCTATCTTTCTTTGTTAATTCGTGTTTTAATAATTCTTCAATAATAGGCTTTGTTAAATTAAAACTATCATAACCTAAGTAATCTCTGCCTTGAAATGTTACATACTTTGGTAAATTATCGTTAAGTTTTCCGCTTCCATCTCCAAGCCGAAAACCATCTCCATTTTCTAAGTGCCACTTAACTTTTTTAATATCAGTCCATTTCATTTTCTCTCCTCCTGTTTTAGAATGGATAGGATGTCGTCAAGAGCTTGGTTATACCAAGAGTTAATCATGTGTTGTCCTATTTTTTCTTCGCTCTTTAATATTTTAATTGCTTCTTCTAATCCTCCCTTTATTGTAGGTCTTTTCATTCCCTCAATTTTCTCAATCAACAAATCCCTCTCTTGGATACGCTGTAGGGAGAGGAGAGATATATCTTTATATAGGTTATCTGAAAAATAAGGACTTTTTTCTTCTTCAGGATTGAAAGCCCATAAATTATCCCCCATGTGTCTAAAATATTTTTTAAAAAACTCCTCCCACCCCTTATTTTCTACGGGTTGTTGAGGGGGCTGGCAGGTATGACTAAGTCCTTTAATCCTTTCCTTGAGAACTACAGGAGAGAAAGCATATTGAGGATTCTCTAAAATTTCACAAAGCTTACACTCTTTTTTTATTTGTTTAGTCATAGATTTATAATACTTACAGGTTTTTACATGACCGCTTGACCCTTCGCTTAGATGTTCTCCATGAACACAGGCGGCACAACAATCAAAATAATTATGCTTATGTTTCAATCCGCAAGCCCTTACCTTCCCCTTATTTGATTTGTTAGTTTTCATAATCCTTACCCTTCCCTCTTTTCTTCTAAAAGGTTAGGGTTTTCGTAGATGTTACCGATGATTTCCATATTTGAAAAATAAACATCGGTTCCAAAACTCCAATAATCAACTTTGTATCGTGCATCTGTTTCACTATAATGAACCACTCCGATTGTGAATTGGGGATTTTCAACATTAGAAGGCATGAACTTCAAAATATCTCCCTCATATATCTCTTTTCCGTTTTTATCAGTAAGCCCTGTGAATTGAAGAGGAATAAATTTTTTAGGATTTTCAAAAACCATAGCAATATGCATCCCCGTAATAACGGGTAGCATTTCCTTTTCTTCTTTGTCCCACGCTCTAAATTTAATTATTCTCATACATTCACTCCCCCTTCTTTAGGGTTAAATCCTCTAATTTAATTAAGATTAAAATTAACAATATACCTAAAGCACATAAACCAGCTTCTATATTTCTTCCCAATACAAGATTTTTAATATCTGCGATTATAGTAATAACTAAACCTATGTAATATCCTATTTTCATCTTCTGTCCCCTTTCTCTTTAGGGGGTTGGGCTAAATCCAAATATAATGTTTTCCATCTGTGTATCCTTTTCCACCTTGTGAGTCGGTATCAAAATACACCCATTTTTTTCCACATTTTGAACATTTACCATTGTTCCATAGTTTTCGCCTAAGAAAATAAGATATTACAAAAAGAATAATTCCCAAAATTATTACTAGAAAAGTTATTACTAAAATTATTGTGTTATCCATACTGCTTACTTATTAGGGTTTAAAGAATTATATTAATTAACAATATTAACCATGCTAAATTTACTAAAAACATTATCGGCGATAAAATAAAATAAGCAATAATATTAGACATAAACCATAATATTATTATTATCCACATTGTTTTTTTAGTTTTTCGTATTTTCATATCTTCCTTTACTGTGTAGGGCTACCTACTTATTTGCGTTCAATTCTTCCAATAAATTTATATCTTCCTGCCTGAAAACAAGCATCACAAACTAATTTATATTTATTTTCGGTCATGTTGAAAACTCCTTTATAACCCGTTCCAGGGACTTGAATTAAGTCATAAAGGTCTGTCTCTTTTTTACAATCTACACAACTGTTCTTCATATTTTATTTCCCCTCTCTCGTGCGTTCTTTTGAGTCTTTTCGCACCCCTCATTCTTTCTACTCAATAATAGTGCCTGTGACAGTCTGCCCGTCATTTAAACGTATTTTTACTGTCTTGCCTTTCACTTCATCTTTGGTTTCAGGTAGTCCTAATTCTTTTAATTCTCCGTAGGCTACTGTTCCGCTTTCTAATTTTCCGCAAGTTATGGTTTTATCTGGGTTTTCTCGCCAAGAATACGGTGTTACTCCTGCAAAAATTCTTAATTTACATTTAAGTATTGTCTTACAGGTTATATATAAACCTGCCGTTATTCCTCCTAATACTGCTTCGATCGAGTCACCTGCTTTGATCCAGCCACCTGCTTCGATCGAGTCACCTGCTTTGATCCAGCCACCTGCTTTGATCCAGCCACCTGCTTTGATCGAGCCACCTGCTTTGATCCAGCCACCTGCTTTGATCGAGCCACCTGCTTTGATCCAGCCACCTGCTTCGATCCAGTCACCTGCTTCGATCCAGTCACCTGCTTCGATCCAGTCACCTGCTTCGATCGAGATATAGCCTGACACCTTGATACTTAAAACCTTTATCCAGCCGAGATTAGCTTCAAATTCAAGATTTCCCTCAAAGTCAGTTAAATCTTCTTTTCCTACGTATTCTTTATATCCATTTACTTCTTTAAAATCTTTTTCCGTTAATTTTAGAGTTTTCATATTTTCACCTCCTCTCGTGACTCTTAAAGACTTACCCGTAGGGTTTAAATATTCCTAGAAAACATCTAAACCCCAGACTGTACAATCAGGGAATTGACCACCTTGTATAACTCGTTTAGGTTTCCCCCAGGGTTTTCTCCTTTCATAGAGCCAGTTAATTAGCTGGATACGTTATACAGACAGGTAAATCTTTAAAAGTGCTAACCCACAATACTATATCATACTTAAATATTTTTTGTCTAGGGGGTAGTTTTAAAGGATGGTACCCTATTTGTAAAAAAAGGGGATTGACATCTGTAACAAAAGGAGTAAAATAATTTCTTAATGCCCTCTTCTCTTACAAAGCTAAAAAAATGTATTAGTTGTAATAAGAAAAAGAATAAAAGTAGTTTCCATAAAGATAAGTATACTAAAGACGGCTTACGTCCAGAATGTTCAGCATGTAGGAACAAGAAATTAAAAAAATACTACAGAAACCCACCACCAACTTCACAAAGAAATATAAAGAACCGTTTAAGACCATATAATATAACCCCTGAACAGTTTAATAAACTTTTAAAGCAACAAGATTACTGTTGTGCAATATGCCAGACAATGTTCAAAGATCTTGGGAGAGGATTATGTGTTGATCACGATCATGAATCTGGACAAGTAAGACTTTTGTTGTGTGTGAGTTGTAATTGGGGTTTGGGGAACTTTAGAGATAATACTGAGTTACTTATGCGAGCAATCTGCTATCTGAAAAACTTTGATGATACTACTTTTTAAAGGACGGTACCCTGTTTTCTGTTTGGGGGATTTTATCTATAGACCGAACCCTTGTTATATGATAGGTTAACCCTTTAGGGGGCCTTTCAAAAAAGCGGGGTTCATTTTCAAAACTAACCTATTCTTTCAACCCCTGCCCCCATTTATAAACCGATCCCCCCTCCTTGTCAAATATAATATATTATAAATAAGTAGCTTACGCATAATAAAAAGCTGTAGCTGTATCAAACTATATCTTATGTCGGTAAATAACTATTTTGCGATGTAGATCAGGCATGCTTTTTCTACGATCTACAAATAATATCCCATAATATTTTTAAGTTATAAATACTAAAACAAAAGAAAATAAGTAATCAACCGCGTAGTAGGTAATAAAACGGCTGAATTCAAATTGCTATGTTTTGCCTATTGACAAGGATAATATAATATGGTATAAGATATATAGGATACAAAAAGGAGTAAAATGACACGCGAACAACAACCACACCAAGTATTTACAAAACAACCGACACAAGAGACGGATAGCAAAAACATGTTTGATAATCTATCGCTTACCCACACAAACATGCTTGACGAAGCCGAGATTGATCTATTTTTCAACCCCGATGATGCTAAAATAGAACTTGAGGAAATAGAAAAAATAGAAAATTCGCTCGGTTTACATTTTTAACAATCGAGAAAAAACGATAAAATAACCTATAATATATGGAAACAATACAAGAACATAAACACAACTGGCAACCGATAAACACGATCTTTTTTCCCGATGCATCGGTTAGAATTTATATAGAATGCGGAAAATGCTTAATAATAAAACAAAACACGTATACATTACAAAAAAGCATAGTCTGGCAACCGACTGGAAAGTAAACATGGATACTTACACAATAATTACAAACAGGATCATAGCTCAATTAGAAAAGGACATTGCCCCATGGCGTAAGGAATGGTCCGGCAGAACCCCGACTAATCTAGTCTCAAAAAAACCATATAAGGGAATTAACTTAATATTGTTATCAATGAACGAATTCACTTCAAACTATTGGCTTACATTCAAACAAGCTCAACAATTAGGCGGAAAGATCAAAAAAGGCTCAACGGGTACACCAGTTATTTTTTGGAAAACCGATAACTATGCAGTAACAGTCCCGAACGACTCAACCGAAGAGAATGCCCCAAAAACAAAAATAGTACTCAAACCAGGCTTCTTACTTCGTTACTATACAGTATTTAATCTTGATCAATGCGAAGGTATAAAAAACCCTCAAGTAACAGGTCAAGAATTCACTCCGATAAATAAAGCAAATATAATAATCGATAATTATGCAACGAAGCCTCAAATAGTCCACAATGACGGGGACAGAGCCTTTTATAGTCCAGCTAGAGATATACTTACAATGCCATCTAAAAATAACTTCATAAGTCCCGAGGCTTATTATTCTACTTTGTTTCATGAACTAACCCACTCAACGGGACACGAGAAACGCCTCAATAGATGGAAAAAAGAGGAAGTCTTGTCTTTTGGTAATGAAAGCTACTCAAAGGAAGAGTTGATCGCGGAGTTAGGCAGTGCTTTTCTTTGTGCCGATAGTGGTATAAGCAATAAGACAATAGAAAATCAAACAGCGTATATAAGAGGATGGCTTAAGGCACTAAAGAACGATAAAAAACTCATTATCCACGCAAGCGCGAAGGCTACTCGTGCTGTCAATTACATGGAAAATAGAATTATCGATAATTTTACAAACGGGAAGGATGCGAATTAAACATGGTCAAAACATATAGAATTACATTCCCAGCATTTCAATTTGCAAGTAATTACTCAAGCCGAAAAAAACTAATTGAATATGTTTTTGAATGTATTAAAGAGGACAATTTTAGAGACGAAAAAATAAAGATCATAGAAGTTAAAACAGGCGAAACCATAGGTTAGCTTTTGATAGTGTCTTGACGTAAAAGCTCAAGGCACTAATGAAAAACTAACACCGAAGCACTTTGACATAGACTACTGATACTACTTGAGCTATATGCTCGGAAAGGTGGTGTTAAACTATGACAAATTATAAGGCTGTTTATGATAATGAGTACGCTCATTATATTTATAAGCCCAAAAATCGTAAAGATGCACAAAACCAAGCTCTAAAGTTTGGCAAAGCAAATAATAAAATTCTTACGAAGTTAGTCAAAGTATAAGCAAGTAAACCTTGCCTTGAGCTTCGATCTCGCAAGGTATCGAGGCTCAAGCGGTATCAGTAGAAAATAGACGATCCAATATAAGCTGATAAACTTATTGAAAGGGGGTGGAAAATATGCAATTTGGAACAATAACACAAAAACTATTTACTCATTCACAATTACAAACTTTAATTGATAAGGGATATACTTACCATTTAATAAAAGAGGGCGTTTTAATTGATAATTTAGCAATCTATACAAAAAAGGGTTATAAATCAATAGTAGCAAAAAGCGTTTATCTTAATGAATGGTCAAGTGCCTATGCAATAAGGAAATATAATAAATTGCCACTAAAATATCAAAAAATGATTAACTAGGCTTTATGCCTATACACAAGCCATTATCGGCTTGTACTGGATCGTCTAACAAATAGATAACTTCACACAAGTCAATAACCTATACGCTAGGTAGCCATAGAATAACCAAGAGTGGCCTAAGTGGTCAGGGAGAACTCAAGATCGGGTCATAACCGCCATGAGGTAAATATAACCCAGCCCAGCATTATTAAAAAGGGGGTGTGAAATATTATGGTCGAAAATACAATCTTAAACATAATTGAAGCTCTTGACGCTAAGTTTTGGGCAATAGGCTTAACAGATAAGGAAGAGGAAGAATTAGCTTATTATGCAAGTCTATGGCAAGAGAACTTTAATTAACACAAGTCTATTGGCTTGTGCGAGGTTATCTATTTAATAATTAAAAAAGATAATTAGCTTATACAAGTCAATGAGGTATTGAACGCAAATGCTAAGCGTGGGATATTTAAAAAGATTGTCTTGAGGTAGTCTTAAGAAATGCGTCAAGAATTAAATGCAGTCTTGCCTTGTTGACTTATACAGGCTAATTATCTATTTAACGACTGAAATAAGGAATACAAGCTGACACCGATATACATTCGGTAGAAATGGAGGTGTAAATAGCTTATGACAACAAGAGAAAAAGTATTCAAGGCTCGTGAATTACTACAGGAAGCTTTGGAAGAAGGGATTGACTATTCACAATTTCAATCTGCAATAGCAAGTAAAAAATTTATTAAAAAAGCTATTAAAGACTTAGAGTGGATAGCATAGTCAAAGCATAATATATGACAAAAATATCAAATAGGGCAATAAAACTTTTACAAAAAGGCGAAGATTTCCAAGTCAGAGAGGAAGCAGGCAATTATTTATATATATTACAAGGCGCAAGCAATAGGGGTGAAATAGCCTTGTCAGAATATAAAAAATGTCTAAAGATGCTTGTAATAGAATTGGAAAATGCTCTAAAGTTAGTCAAAGCATAATACTATGAGCATAACAAAAAAAGATTATGTTTTAATAGCAAATGTTATCAATTCTTATTATAAGTCTGAAATAGATGGAAGCTATTACAATCTGTCCGAAGGCATAGCAGATGTATTAGAAAACACAGATTTTCTTTTTGACAGATTTAGATTTTTAGAGGCTTGTACAAAAGATTTAGAAGCAGTTTAGAAACCATGAACCCTACAGGGTTAGAGTTCAAAACGCTTTGTATTCCTTATTTTAGTTGTTAAATAGAGAATTTTAAGTAAAGGAGGTGAATAAAATGAAATATACAAAAACATTTGATTTTGGAAAAATTGCCTATAACGGACAAAAAGCAAAAACTAATCTAGTAGAACTAGAATTAAATTTAGTTATTGAAGGTAAGAAGGCAATATTTACCGCAATGGGTAGAGTTTGGAACTCAAAGCATAGCAATTATATCACTTGCGGACAAATGATTGATGATGTTTTCAATGAGTTTGCAAATCAATTAAAAAACCCCACATTGTATAAAGAAATTATGCAATTATGGGAAAAATGGCATTTGAAGGATATGCACACAGGGTGTTTACATCAAAGAAAATTTGAAAACGAACCCTATGAAAAACATAAAAAGGCATATTGTAAGAAGTGTAACTATGTCTATGGTTCAGCTTGGAATTATGAAGCTATTGTAAGAAATGATTTACTTAAAATCTGCCAGCTTCTTGATATAGATGCACAAACCACAAGAAGAATAATAAGTTAAGCCTTTGACTCCTCCGTTTGTTTGTCCGTAAAGGCGACAGACGGCGGAGATCAGAGACTAAACGAGAGAAAAAAGGAGGTGAGAAATTATGTTTACAATGGGAATAGATCAATACGGCAATCATTATGACGATTTGGGAAAATATCCCCGAAAAGCACTTTTAGAGCAGTTAGGATATAAAAATGCTTCTAAAATGTATGTTGATAAAAAGGACGGCTCTAGTGTTCATATAGGCTATATAATCGGTGGAAACTGGATCACTTTATATAAAGTAGAGCCAATAGAAAAAAAATAGCCTTTGAGCTTGCTACTTACGGGTGGCAAGCATGAAAGACTAAAAATATGGTAGGAATAACTTATTTAGCAATTAAAAAAAATAACACAATTTCCGCATGTGAAATGGGAACATGGTTTGGAGTTGAGCTTGCAATAATGTTAAATAAAATGACAGTAAGACAAAAAAAGAAATTTCTAAACAAAACACTTAATACTTGGAATAATGACGACAAAAAAGTAAAAAAAATAATATTCAAATCTATGTTAGATTATAAAAAAACACAAGCCGATTGTTGTTATTTAATAACTAAAAACGAAATAATAGAGGTCAGGTCAAATAGAATACTATATAAAGAAAACAAGATAGAACAGGGCTCTAATTTGCCTATTGACAAAGATAGTATAATATGATAGAGTATAACTAGGATACAAAAAGAGTAAAAAAATACTTGACAAGTTTCTACAATTAATTTATATTTGTGTGAAGGAAGTTTCTACAAAACGTATAAAGTCTTATAGAATCTATAAAAGTATATGAGTAAAGATTCAAAAAAACAAGCCACAAGCCCTACAACTGAACTCCGTTCACGAATTATCAATTCCGGC
>JAEHJW020005719.1_pt1 | contig 29268 bp, 38 predicted proteins | sample 9271431 | NCBI WGS metagenome assembly JAEHJW02 | reverse complement strand
AGGGTGAACCACAGTCTCTATGGGATCGACGCCGTAGGCGGCCCACGACACCGGCATGCTCAGTACTTCCATACTGTAATCAACATCTCCCAAAATTTGTTTATACACTGAAAAGACCGAGTGCATCTCGTTGCTAAAGCTTAGATTCAGCGTAGAGGGGAGAAGGGAAAGGACTGACTTCGAGCTCGACATTGTGAAGCCCTGCCGGGTCGGCGGAGTGTAGAGTTTCTTCCCGCAATGCATCGAAGGGGATTGGGAGGCCAGGGCTTCTAGATAAGGATGTCCGGAGAGTGTCTGGAAGAACTGCAGACCATTCTCTACGAGAGGAATGTATAGCTCCGTCATAGCCTGGGCGATAGAAGTCTTCTGGAAAGAAGACACCTTAGCCTGGTTCCAGTAATTAATGAGAACTCCAGGGATACCGAGCCAGCGGTTGTTCAAATAACTCTGGTAGTTTGAGCCCACACCTCTAAAGATAGAGGTGTCTCCCGCTGGAGGGATGGAGTTAGGTGTCGGAGGCGGTACCCCTGGCTCTAGTCCCTCGAAAGCATTGAGAAGGGCTGTAGAGAGATTGGTAAATGGAGCAGTTCCGGTCGCGTCCTGGTTACCGCCAATATTAGTAGCCCCTGAATATTTTTGGGCAATCTCTTGCATGTGCGTAAAGCGGTGTACACATGTCAGCATAGTATTAGCAGACATCGCAGTTCGACTATACCCAACAGCACTGACATACCCATAAAACTTCATAAAGCCATTAACGAAGATATGTACTTTGGGATAATACGATTGGTCTAAGAGAAGCCAATTAGGAGAAGGAGGTATTTCTATAGTGCAAGAGGGAAGTTCTCCCATGGCTTCCCTTAGGAAGACGGAAACGAAGGGGATCTGAACTCCTTCTATGTAGACCTCTACCTTAATCTCTGTAAGTTCAGATCCTACAGGTATACTCCCTGCGGTAATATTCTGTGGAAGCGGAAGATAGGAGCCGTTGAAAGGACTGGTCGAAGAGAGAGGGGGAAGATTCGCAGCGTAAAGGGCCCCTACCGATGATACCGGCAGAGAGAGACCGGGGATGACAGGAGTGGGGAGTGTTCCAAACGGCGTGGTTCCCCCACTTAAGGGGATCTTTGTACTTGCCAGTGGTATTGAAGTGAGATTAACCATTGTTGAGGCAGTAGGTAAGAGCTAGGCCGAGGAACTGCTCAAAGGAATCTTGAATATTCTCGAAGTAATTCGCAGAGGATAACTGTAGTACTTGAATCAGGAATGTATTCAATTGAGGCTGCACAATGAGATCGTAAAGATCTCTCCGCACTGGCAAAAGCCCTATATCAGGCAGGGACTGCATCTGAAACAAGGAACCTGTATAAGTACCTGCTAGAAAATTAACATAAGGAGACCGGTCGCTTACTGGTATTCGGACGTCAAGCCCGACTGTCCCAGTAAGACCAGAGGAAGACAAGCAGGTCTGACATAACCCGCCAGCCGCTGTACAAGTAGAAACTGACCGAACCCCTACGATAGAAGTCCCGGCTGCGGCCTGAGTAGCGATGAGAGCAGAAGTAACGGTCTCACCATTGACAGTCTGCATACCTGCATATTCGTACAGATCCTGAAGAGGAATGCGGAGCCCGAGCTGTGTCTGACAGTCTGCCATTGTAACAGGTACGGATGGGCTCAGTATACTATCAATATATTGCTTCTGCGCAGGGAGGGTGCTAGGCACCGTGTCCATGACGTGAAGCAGAGAGTAAGTAGTGGCATCTGATCTAATCATAAGATCGCGGCACTATTGGAGCCAGTAGAACCGCCAGAGAGCCCTGCGTTAAGGGTAGCGGAGGCGTTGTACGGCGCCTGTGGGATAAGTGGCACTACCAGAGAGAGATCCGCTCCAAACATGGATTTCGTATTCTGTACGTAGTTGGCTGGCAAGTTCGTCACCTGATTTATAAAGCTACTAAAACTAAAAGACAAATTATGTAAGTTCGCCAGTGGGTAGTAGAATGCCTGTGCTAAAACAGACGGCAGTGATGTGAGAGGACTAATAACGCCCACTACCGTAGCGATAGTATTACCTAGAAGACTGTCCAGGCTCCCGATAGCCGATCCTACCCCAGCACCTATCTGGATTATCCCGGCATCGACTTGGGCTATCATGGATGATAGTGTACCGATACCAGAGCTCTGTATTGCAGCCTGGATAAAGCTCGACACGTTCTGTACATAGCCTGAGAACGCTTGGATAAATCCAAATACCTTAGAAAAAGGTGTGTTCACGAATCCATGAGATGGAATCACAACGCTGGGCTGAAATGTTTCCAGCTGAGCTGCAAGTCCAGACACCGCAAGAGCATTAATAGCAGGAGCGGCTCCGAGCCCAGAAATAACCGAGGCATTAGCGGCCGTAGCCGCACCTAGCGCTCCAGTGCCGGTGAATGCAGCAGCAGAGTTAGTTCCGGTAGTTCCGGTTGCCGAAAGAACCGCCGCTTTAGAGTTCTGAATCGCACTCATAGAAAGCGTCGGGCCAGACCCCTGGGTAAAGATACTTGGCCCTAGGATTTGCCCACCAGAAATAACGGGTCTAAAAGCGAACTTCTGAACTAGTATAGTACACGAAAACGGGATATCTGTCCAGCGAGCTGCATCCTGGCTGACCTGAAAATCTAGTATGGGGCCGGTAATCTGCATGCTCGGCAGGAATAAGTCCAACTCCTCGCGGGCGGCAGCCAGTGCAGTACCTCGCATGAACTCGTTATAAGCAATCCCGAACTGAACAAACCACTGGTTATCGATATCATCCACTAGCATGCCGTTGATGGAGAGCATGATGGGGTCAGTACCGAAGAAATAAGCCGCTACACCTCCTCCGAAAACAGCGACGAGCTGGGTCCTCTCCACTTGTCTAAACTCAAAGTGTTGAAGAAGAAAGGAAGCAAACCCCGGCCCGTTTGTATTCGTAAGAGCATTTTGAATACCCTTCATCGAGGAATGTGTGGTGGTCTTGGCTGACGTGTAGTTCCTCAGTTTAAAGTAAGCGTATTGATGGGCCTCTCCCGGTAAAGCTGTTCTTGGACGAACAGTTGCCAATCTCTCATTTTGAGGAATGAGAAGAGAGGAGTTACTCGTAGGAATGGGACCCAAAGACGAGGGGAGGGTGGTTAATCCCGCGAACTGATTTAAACTCAAGGAGTCATCTCCGTAAAGCCTAGAACAACCTTTTCCTGGAGGAGGGTCCCTTGGTTAAGAACCCCACCGAACTGCATAGGAACGAAGATACAGGTAGGATATCTCAGTGGACGGAAGATATTATCTATCTGCGTCGTAAGGAGCTTTCCCGGATCTAGTGGTTCTAATTTAGTGAATACATTCATCACATCCCCCCGGGTAAGAAATTATTCAGTGCCCTGATCCTTTCGGTCTTACTAGCACCGGGCCCAAAGTGAACGGTCCCCGCATTCAGGTGGACAACGGGGGTATTGACATGCATCTCCTTGAGTCCTTGAGCTACAGAGCCTGCAAGGGTCCCGGTCTTAGATTTATGAGAACTCTCGAACCAATCCTTAACGTCCTTAACCATAGACCCAATGGTCGTGTCATGTTGTATATTTCCACCATAATCAAAAAAATGTCCCTTATGCTGCTCAAACCCGAAGTGGACCTTATGCTTCTTCACGTAGTCCGCTAGAGTACGCATATGGTGAAATGATTTATGGAATATGAGGTCTGCTTCCTTTAAGTCCGCAGCTTTTCTAGCCCCAGTGATTAAGTTAGGATGGTTGTGGATGTCATAACTGAGTCGTCCGAAAGCGGCTATCCCAGCTGTAGTCGCATCAGCGGCAGTAAGGAGTCCATGAGAAACCCCGACCCATCGGTTCTCCTTCATAAGACCCGCGTGGTGCTCCAGCCAGTGTTGGGCTTTTTCACTACCGGCCTCAGCCTTTAGGTTTTCAAGATAGATCTTATGAGAATCGTGCCCGGAGAGAGATGTGTACCACGCCTTACTCTTCCGAATCTGGTTCGAAACGATCCCTTTCCTCAAGTCCTCCGCCTGCTTAGTAGAGATGGATTTCCCCGTAAGATGCCAGATAAGAGCTTGAATAGCTTTAGGGGTACCACTTTTCAGAGTACGTAAGGCATGTTCGTACTTAGCAGGATCTTTTTCGGCCTTAGCGGAGATTTCCGCTACGAGTTTCTTATTCTCACTAGCATATTTATCGAAGCTCGGCGTTCCACCTAGGAACAGCATGGAGTCCATAAAAGAGACATGCGCGCTTGAGGGCGTCTTATACCTCTCGCTCAAGATGACCGACTTCCCGGCCTCCCACTCCTTAGTCTGTCCAAGCGCGACTACCTTTGCTCTGTTGGCAATCGCTTCCTTGGCTATAGTGTTCTCTTCTCCATACTTAAAGGTATTCATCCATTTGTCCAGAGGATGAGACACATCTCTAGCCCACCACTTCACCATGTCCCCAGTTTTTCTAACTATACCCCCAAAATCCTTGTAAACCCCGGGTATAAACGAAAGGTGCCCCCCGAACGTCTGATAGTCATTGGCCATTCTCTTCTCATGGAGAAGAATATCGTATGACCCGGTACCCTTGATTGTCTGAGCTATTCCTCCTCGTGAGTTGTCAGCCTCGTTCTTATACACCATAGCACGAGCGTCCCTCTCACTGATCCCCATCCCCATAAGAGCCGTCATCGCGGCCCCCTCTTTAATGGAACCGTCTTTATTCTGCCAGAGATCTGTGGGGACATATCGAAGTTGCTCTCTCACCATCTTCGCCACAATGTGCGGGCTCTGAAGAAGCTTGGAAGTTAACATAGAGCCTCGGAGCGCCATCTCACCAGAACGAGCGAGGGGATTACCTGCTAGCCAGGACGCATAGTTGGTTGTAGCGGAAACCATGCCTAGCTTACCATTCCCCTTCCCGGTCATGTATCTGTTCGCTGCGAGAATCGACGCAAGTGGGGTCTGTCCGAGCTGGACAGTCCCCTGGAGAGCCGACTGAGTAGCCCCTCCTACACCACCCATAGAGGCGAGAAGAGAGTTAGGCATACTGCCACCGCGATAGGCCGCTGAAAACCCGCTGTAGATCTTCATAGCCGTTGCAGCACCGACATCAGGGACAAGTCCAGCTGCTTGGTAGAAATAGCTCCCCTGTTGGCCTATTGTGGAATAGAGCTGGCTCATATCCGTACCTGCGATAGAGGAAGATATTCCCATATCTTTCAGGAAGGTAGCTGCCGCCCCATTACGCACCGAGGCACCACCCGCCTGGATATTGGCGACAAGCTTGGTCGCTTCTCCCGCCGCGATGTTGCCTATCTCCATAACAAATTTGACAGTCTTGGTAACCGCTTTCAACTTCTCCTTCATCTGAGAAATAGAGTTGACGTTGTTAAAAAGACCTTCCTGTATCCCATGGGATAAGATCTTATTGACAGACGTCTGCGTGAAAGTGGAGTTACTCGCACCCAGTACATCTGAATATGACGCTAATTCCGCTGAGCCGATTGACCCTAAACCACGCCCCGAATTAGCATACCCATTTATGCCAGCAAAGGAAATGCCGGATGAAAGCTGGCCAATAGTATTCTGGAGAGCGCGGATATTCCCGTAGGGCCTAAAGACCGCCTGATTTGCAACCTTGCTAGCCATTGAGGCTAAAAGGAACGGCCAGCCGACTGCGGCTCCGGCCCCTACAAGTCCGCCTATCCCTTCTCCCACAGAGGCCGCTGTCCCTTCTCCCAGAACACCCAGCCTGTCAAGGGGGGAGAGGAGGGCCCGACCAACGGTAGAGCCTACTCTGTTCCCCATGGCAGCGGAGGCTGACCACTTAACGCCTTCCTCTCCTGCAAAGAGACCGCCGATGGACCGATAGATAGGGTTAGCAACACTAACCCTCGTCATATTAGCGGAAGCTATCCTTGAGGCGAGATAAGCGGCTCCTAGAGGGACACCAACGGATTGCATCCCGCCCATGAACGTATCTGAAGGACGGTAGGTAGCCTGGGAGCGGAGAAATGCAACACGACTATAGTCAGCGCTCTGGGCTGCAAATGGCGACCACGGTAGGTCTTGCCCAACCAAGTACTGCCCGGCTCCGAAGTTACGCGGGTTATACATCTGAGACAGCGGCGCCTGCCCGGGATTAGCGCGGTAGGGGGCATAGGACTCGGGGGTAATATAGCTAGGATCAAACCCACTGAAGGCTTGTGTTCCTAGAACAGGAGTAAAATAGTTAATCATTCTTCAAGAGTATCTCATACCCGTCAACAGTAAGACCCTTCTCAGATCTCCGGGCCGTCAGCTTGGATTTGCTCACAACATCCTTGTAGTACTTCATGAGGCGTGCCTCAGCCTCTTCCTCCTTTGCTCTCGGATTTTCCCCGGTGGCTACCGTGAAGAACGTGTCCCAGGCTTTAGACACGATCCTATTGAATTCTTGAGCAGACTCTCCCTGCTTATAGGCAGACAGAGACAGGAGTCGCATCCTAGCAATCTCCATAACCTCTTCATCCGCTACCGCCTTCTGCAGGACGTAATCCTGGATACTACCCCTAGGCGGAAGGGTCAACCCTTTCAGGTGTAGCTTGACCCTCCGTCGTTCCCAGGGGTTTTTTAAAAACCCTCTTTGGAGAACTCCATTGCGGAGTTAACCTTGCGGTCGAATTTAGCAAGACCGTCTTGAAGGGCATCAATAACCGCAGACGGGAACTTTTTGAAGAAGTTGAATCTTGCTGGATAGGGGGGCAACTCTCCGAGGTCTCTACCGTTAAATTTCAATATCCCGTAGGACAGTTGCAGGAGGGTCATATACACAACACCTAAGTAGTCCGAGGTGGGTTTCAGTGCCTCCAGGTTTTGTCCAATCAGGACAATCTCGTCGGCGGAGCGCGTCTTAAACTCCACTGAGGTCTGCTTACCTATGGTAACGATCTCTGTGTAGGCGCCCTCAAAGAGGAGTTTGTCAAAGATCGCCAGTTTTTCATCCTCGGTTAACTTAACCTCGCCATCCGGCGCTTCTTCCGTCTTAAGTTTAGCTTCGTCACTCATTTGTGTCCTCTTAATCCCAATCGATGATATCTTCTAGTCGCTCGTTAATTACTGTATTACCTGGACCAGTATCAAAGCTCTGGTCCCCGCCATGATCCGTAGACATCAGAATCTCTAGTGCTGCTTGGGCAAAGACGCAGCTGTGCAACCAGTCGTCTGGGTGATTAGGGTCCTTGCGGTATACCCTCATCCCCGATAAGGTCTCCTCGTCGTAGATCGACATGGCGTCTACCCAGAAGTTCTCTGTCTTCTCCCAGCAGGGGGTTTCAAACCGAGAACGTCCTTGCTTGAGGGTATAGACGAAGTTATCTATCGCCTGCGTGCGATTGATAGCATAATAACCCCCGATCTGATCCCATCTCAACCGTTCTTTACCGGAGACATATTGTAACATAAAGACATGCTCCTGTCCAAACTCTCGAACAAGCATCTGTCCTTGGAGTACGCCCATTCCCCGATCTGTCCCTATTGCAGAGACGTTGTAGTGTCTATAGAGATGAGCTGCGATAGCGACCTGCTCCAAGATATCGACCCCCTGTAGGCGCTCGGAGTGAAGAAGGAACATCTTTCCATTGTAGTCCACCCCGAAGATGGTAATGACCGTAAAAGAGACTTCGCTAGCTGTTACAGACCAATCTATGCCCATCACACAGGTTATCATAGAGCGGGTGTCTGACGGGAATCCTTTCTCAAATTCCCTCCAATCTGGGTTACAGCAGTTTAAACAGTCTCTCATCGAGATAGGCTTAGATGCAAAGTCGTAAGCCAAGCCGAAGACTTCGTTAGCTATCTTTGCCGGGGAGTAGGTCCCCGAGTGAACCTTGCTATACAGTTCCCCCCATTTCTTAGGTCCCGTCCGAGAGGCGAAGATGATCTGCGGGAGATGATAACCGGCACTCTCTAGCACGGATGGGCGGCCACGAATCCATTCACCCTTACTGACATCTATGATGCTTCCACAATGAATGCAAGAGGGACCACTCTTAGAGAGCGTCATACGGAGGCATGCGTCTAGATCAGAGGGGAGAGACCACTTAGAACAGTGGTTACACTTTACACCCCATTCACTTTGATTGGACTTATTCCAGAAGTGCTCTAGAGTGTTGTTAAGGGTCTTGGATGTCCCGCTAGCTCGTTTGTAGGCAAAGGGAGAAGCTGAGAGGGTTTCAAAGATAACAGGGACAGCCCCATAGTCAATATCCTGAATCTCATCTAAGAGAACTGAGTCTGACGAGATACCTCTAATCCTGTCCGCGTCTTGCTCAGTCTCCCCATATCCTAAGAATATGATAGATCCCGTTGTAAGGGATTTCTCGTAGACATTCTTCTTGGACTCGGCATTCCGGAAGTGCTTTTTGACAAGCTTACCGTTAAGATATGGATCAAGGTACATCGTGGAAAACCGCGATGCTTGCTTGCTGAGAGGGGTAACGTAGAGAGAATTGAAATACCGTCTCATAATGCTCTCGACGGTTACGCGCCCTGCCACGCTGACAGACTTCCCTACCTGCCTCCCGGCCTTTAAAACAATCTCGGGAGTGTGGGTATCATACACAAGCTGAAAAGGCTCGTACCCTTCAAAACTAAAAGGCTTTCCCTTTAAAGAGAGAACAGCAGTAGCAAAGCGAGAGAGTGTAGTTTTCACGGTATTATTTTAACACTAGAAGAATTTCCAAATCCTGGTATAATAACATGACACGAACTGTAGCGTGTCTTAATTCCCTTGGTTAACCAAAATAGGAGTAATACCATGCAGGTTCTTATCCCGTCGCACAATATCGATCACGTTCTTCCGCGCACCCGGACCATTGACTGGGTCAAGAACGAGTATCGGGATGTTGTGCCCGGCATCGCTGATATGGAGGCTGTCTATGACGAATGTGAAGACGTCATGACCTTTACCCAGACAAGCGGCCGTAAGGGCTAAAAGATAGGCTCTAAGCAAGACCTCTCCCGGATCACTCTGGGAGGGGATTTTTTTTAAGGAGTAAACCGAAATGTACTCTGCTAGCACGGTTTCAGAACTGGCCAGACGAGCTAATGATAAGCTCATCAAACTAGTATACGAGCGCCCTATAGAGCTAGGACTAATAAGACGCGCTGAGTCTGAAGATTTCAGTTACTACCAACGACACTCGGGTGTTATGAGACTTATACTCTCACGCATGCTGGTACCTGCTCCCTGGTGTTCTGCTGGAAGCTCTACCATTAGGATAGACCTATCAAAGATACCTGATAGGCCCCCGGTCTTCCCACAAAAGCTCGCACAGGATATTACGGGAACCTTCCCGGAAGACCATTTCTACATTACGGATATCATAGCCAGTCTCTACGTTGATGATATACTCAATGTTCTGACTAGAAGAAGGAGAGATGGATGGATACGCACCTGGCGGATCTTTCAATAGAAGCTCGGGTACTAAAGCTTGAGGAGGTTATAGCCGAAGCTACCGGAACTATACAGGATGTAGATATTCTAACCGCACTTTTAGACTATACCTACATGGCGGATGAACTCGGCGTTGCTTATAGTACCCATTTATCCAGTGAGCAAATCTTCGGTAATATTAGGAAGATAGTGCGCCCTCTCCTTGATGATGCAACAGCATTCGTTTAACATGAGGTAACAGATGTATTCGTTTACTATGCTTCGTGACAGAGTAGAGGTCACTGATAATAGTCTTAGTGATACCAGTCCACTAAAGAAGTTTTCTATCTCATATAAAAACCTTTCTGAAGTCTTCGATAGGCTTTCTGAGGACTTTGGTGGTAGAACGGCAGAACGGTCTCTTTTACTTCCGGAGGGCTGTTTGTCCCTCTCCATTGAGAAGGATAGGATAATTCTCTATCAGGTTTTTGTTGATAGAAGGGTGAGGATCTCTCACCAAGATCATGTCAACCCTCTCCAGTCATATACCGTCCCATTTCCACGGACCTACATCAAGAGTCAGTTCTCCAAGCATAATAGTAAGTTTAAGTTCAGTAAGATGTGGGTTCTTATGAGTCAAGATCTCCGTGGGTCCATGTTGACCCGCATGCCATTCCCTAATATCTACAATGCGGCCCACGAAGTCTGTATGGGTTCTGTAGGGAGGAATGTCGAGGTATCTCCGACAGACTTAAGAGAGGCAAACCGAGTATTTTCCCTTTACGCTGAAAGTACATTCAACAACGATCTTTGGAGTAGGCTCCTTTTGAAAGATCCGGCAACCCAGACTTCCCTTGAGTTTACAGAGCCTAGGGCATGGTTCGAGTATCTATCCCGGCAAGAACAGTTCCCGTATAGTCTCTTCAATTTCTCTATTAAAGGATGGCACATCAAGTGAAAGAACTAAAGAGCTTCATGGCTGAAGTAGACGAGGCGGAGTTTCTCAACGGAATTGGGGAAGAGTATCCTCATCTCCTAGTTAATGGTAAAGATGGTAGCCGCTTTATGCGCATGAATATGACGGACGGGCGAAAAGTGATTCTGCCCTACGGTCGAGTTGTTCCTGAGCCGACTGAGATAAAGACAGACGTTGCTTCTTTCTTCCCTGGCGGTAGAAAAATCCCCACGTCGATTCTCTATCAGACGGTAGACTTTTTCAGGGAGCTTTGCCGCGCTAAGAAGACGGACCTAGAGGCTTTTGTTCACATTCTACATCATCCCACAGAGGGCTATGTGATTCATGTTCCTAAGCAAGCCGTGGGGGCGGCAAGTGTGACCTACAAGTGGGAAGTTCTCCCCGGCTACGCGATCATTGCGGATATCCACAGCCACAACTCCATGTCAGCATTTTTCAGTGGGACGGATGACGCTGACGATAAGAAGAAGGTCGGTATTTCTGGAGTCATTGGGAATATCAACCTTGATTCCGGGTCGTTCTCGTCGTCCTGGAGATTCTGCACTGGAACGGAACAGTTCATCAGCATGGATATCGCTGATGTGTTTGAATCCATGCACAATCCGGAATGGATTAACCAGATCGAAGAGCGTGCCTCGGGTAACTTCTTTGGTACTGCACGGTCTCTCCCCATTCGCGGGTTTGGTGATGACTACCCCAGTATTAAAGACTATAGCGATCTGTACGACAGCCAGGTAGGCGGAGGCGGCCATAATAGATTCGGATTAGGAGAGGCAGCTAACCCACAGGTCTCTTACCGCAAGACTCATACTGAGCGATTCTTCCCGAATAAGAAACGTGGTCGAGAGGTCGGTTTAGTAGATGTTCTAGGGCAGAGGCTAGAAGAAGCTCAAATCACCAAGTCAAATCGTAGACGGAGGAAGTAATGGCTTACTGTTGCCGTGTTGTAACGAGCTTTAAGAATATTCATATTGTTGGTTGTGGTGGAACCGGCTCTCGACTCGTCCCGTTGATAGCTCAGTTTATAGCTAGTTTACCCGATAAAGAGACACGGGCTCTGCATCTGTACGACTTCGATATCGTTGAAGAGAAAAATCTTACCCGTCAGAACTTCGTCTCTATTGATGTGGGGAAGAAGAAATCTGAGGTCCTAGCAGCTCGGTACGGGGCGGCGTATGGAATCAATATCAATCCGTATAGCCACTCCTTGGCAAATCCGGAAAAGCAGACAATGCTAAGTAGCAATAACCTTCGAGAGGGGGATATTATCGTCCTGGCCCTGGATTCCAACAAGGCTCGCCGGGCACACCTGCAATATATCAACGCTATTCGTATGCGGTGGCCTGGTGTCTTTCTTATAGACTCGGGGAACGAGGACACCTTCGGGCAAATACGGATGATGACAATCTGTGCCGGGTTTAAGAATCGCTTACTTAGCAATGTCCTCCAGCTTCCGGAGGCTAATGGTCTCGTAGATTTGGAGGTGATGCCTCTCCCAGTGGATTCTATAGTATCTATTGGTAGATCGGACAGTGGAGATTTGAAAGAGAGAAGCTGTGCAGATCTCGACCAGACACTGGCTATCAATTCTCTCATGGCTACACATATCTTTGCCATTCTTCAAAACATCTACTACAAGATACCTCTAGACTATAACCTGGAGTTCATCTCGCTGTCAGGAAATCCCGCACGTCCTAACTTCCTTAAGATGGATACAACTTCGGTAACTCCTGACAATTATCTGGAGTTCTCTACCTCATATACCGGAAAGGAAAGGGGGGCAGGGACCAGTACAGTTCGAAACCACGAGACAAAGCAGGAGGAAGTAGTAAGATATGACATAGGCTATGTAGCATAGCACTTGAGAGACGGGGAGAGTTCCCCCGTCTTTTTTTAGCTGGTCAGTTCTCTACTAGAGACTGTTTGGCTATCCTGTACTGAATAAGTTGCTAGCACTGAGCCTGTCTGGGTATATAGAGTGAGGGTGTTCTGGATTTTGTCCCAGTACCAACTCCCTAATACGGAGTCAGTAATAGTTTGAAGAGCATCTGTCGTCAGTTTAGAAACGATATTAAAGGGTCCGAAAATTGCGGCATCGGAAGTGTCAACAACATACATGACCCCCGTCGAAGACGGTACGATAGTAAGAGACACAACACCGGAAGCTACCGCCCCGGTAGCCATCGTTGTTTGAGTAGGTACCCCTCCTACGAGGACAACGTAGTTGCTGCCGGGATTATTACTAACTAGCAGTGTGCAGGGCTGGTTGACTAAAAATTGCATGAAATGCCTTCTTCTGGTTTTCGGAAAGGGTACTATCTTGGATCGTGAACTCTTTAGGGTCTAAAAATACGAATGGGGGATGTGGGTACTGAATACCGTCCTCATCAAGAAGAGCTTTTACCAGCCTCTTTACAGAGTCGGAAAACTCATATTTATCCAGCAGAGGTTTCACCTTTGAAAGAGCAATAACAAGCTCTACTGAATTAGGTACGGGAAGAACCTCGAAGTCCGTCTCCCCTCTTGCTAAGGTTGTGACGGCATGGAGAAAAAATGCCGGGTCAGTGAAGAAGAGAGTAGGGTCCCACTGGAGAATAGAATGAACATAGGCTACATCCTCCGGAAGCCCGTATTCCAGCTGTAAGTACGCCGGATCTTCAAAGACAGCATCGTCAGACATATCGGAGAGCAAGTCTCTTTAAGTCCCTAGGCAGAGATTCTAACACGGCCTTGAGCTCTGGTAAGTTATTAGTTTTTAAGGGTTCACCTACAATCTTGGATATCGCCCCGATACGGGGTATGATACTCTCGATAGGGACCTTTCGCTCCCCCATATCCACAAGGAGATCAGAGCGTCTAGCAGCGTCTTTCTCGAAATTGAATCCCATCTGGGTATAGCCGACCTTATCGTCAAGATCCTTCATAAGATCCAAGATTTTATTCGCGGGCTGGCCAATAATCGACTCTGCGCACTTCTCGATCTCCGCGAAGACCGGGTCGAACACTGGGACATCCATAGCTGCCCTGCGAGCCTCAATAGCCTCTAGTACCGCTTGCTTGTAGATGGGTTCCTGCCCTGCTCTGATCTTGAGGGTAGGGTCGGTGAATGTGTAGTTGTAGTACTCAGAGAACTCCCTGACCTCTGCGGCAGTCTTCTCCATGAGAAGGTGCTCCGCAGCCTTTAGGTGCTCGTCTGCCGTCTCAACTTCTTGGGGAAGATGATTCTTCACTAATGAAGAAACCATCTCATCAATAGAAGGCTGGGAGAGGTTCCTAACCTTAACCGCCCTCTTGACGTGCTCCGGGACTGGGACTGCTGCTGTCTTCTCCAAGTAACCAGACAGGATCGCAGAGAAAAAGGTCTGGGCGACATCCTCGCAGGGAAAGTTATCCCAGCTCTCCGCCTTCTTGACTAAAAGAGCAAGCTCTGGTTTCTTATTGATGATAGTAGCAATCTGGGTTATCATTTGATTTTCCCTAGTCCCGACACTAAGTCGAACTTACGTTTTGCCGCGACAAATCCTTTACTTGCCGCATCCCGGGCTGCTTTAGACACGGGAGAATTAAGAGCCTCTCCATGCGACCTCAGCTTTGTTGCATAGTGCTTCAGTAGGTCCTCTTTGGTTAACAGAGCAGCCAGCTTCTCTAAATACCTGTTAGACTTCATCTATATCCCCGTCGGCATCGCCGTTGTAAACTGCTGCCCGGAGCTTTTGTCTCGTAGGCGGCATGGATTTAACCTGTATAATTTTTCCTATATATCTCTTAGGATTACGGAACATGTCATCTCTCATTTGGCGAGAAAGACCTGTCCCGACCTTCCCAACGTCTCTGCCTGTTTTATCCGCGAGGATGAAGGCACCCCCGCCCGGCTTCGGATTACCAAGTTTATCAACTTCTTGAGTAATACCAGTCACTTTAAGGTTGTATGTGCGTAGATGCTTGACCTTATATCGGACATTTTCATTCTCAGGAACAGATAAACTAGTAACGATGACACCCTCATCTCCGCGTCGTTTAGTGCGATCTAAGAGATTAAGAACGCCATCAATACCCTCCGCTTCTTCTGGTGTAGAGACTATTCCAGGCTTGTTCCAGATTTTAGCAGCACGTTTAAGAAGTTCCCTCTTTTCCCCAAAGGTACTGAGTCCCGGTTTCTTTACGTCTGTCAGAATAACCCTGATAGGGCCAAACTCTTTCTGTGCCTGTATAGCTTTATCAACGTTGGAATTAAGGATGCCCGAGAGAAGGGGATGGTCATCGTTCCCTGATTCGTGGTGGCCTGTATGTACGAGCTCGGAGTAGAGAACGTGATTAGCCAACTCAGGGAGTTTTACATCAGCAACGTGTGGGAGTTTCTCAGTTCTATCAATGAGTTCCCCTGTTACTGAAGGGCGTCTTGAGATGAATCTAGGGCTTCCTTCCTCATTGAAGGAAATCCAGAAAGCAGCCCCGTCTCTCTTATGGGAGCCATAGATGTCTGGGATACTTACAAGGTCCTTGTGGGAAAGATCCCTGTAAGTATGTCTTTCGTATCTATCCACGGCGGCGAAGCTCCTCGAAAATCCTCGATGTTACTGGACCTATATGCTTAACCCTACCTGAGAGTGGATACTGCAGACCGGCCAGGTATTTAAGCTTCTTAGCGGTGCTGATATCAAACCGACTATATCCTGCCCCATCCAGGATGTCAACAAGTTTCTCCTCCGGGATTGAGGAGATAGCCTCTGGAGTGCGGAGATTATGGGATTGTAGCGCGGCTATTGCCCTCCGGGCTTGAGACTCTCTAATAGGTCGTCCCAAAAGGAGGGCGGAGGTCAGCTTATCAAACTCAGTACTATCAATCTCAGCATTTTTCACAAGAAGCCAAGCCTTGTCTCCGTACTTTGGAATTCTCTTAATGAAATACTTATCACCATTATTCAGAAAGAGGTGGTAAGAGTCTTTATCAATCTTCGCTTTCCCCGCAGCAGCATAGACGAGGTTAGTTTCCCCGGCCCCATAATGACCCTCCGGGATAATAACTTTCTTGCTTAAGGCATAGTCTCTTGTGTGGACCGGCTGTTCCCAGAGGATTAACTTTCCCCCGAGTGTAGGCTCTTCCTTCTTCGTTGCCCAGGAATAAGCCTTGTCTCCAATTACTATTCTCCAGTCGTAGTGATCCCCGGCTCGCTTAGCCTGATGAAATTGCTTAGTGAGAATCACTCTCTGCTCCATGTTCTATTTTAGCTTTCACCAAAATTAATCATTAATTACTCTAGGATACTCTTCTCTATAATTTGAACCGCAAAAGATACCTATCATTCTCACCCCAAAGTTAACCCAAGAATTATCATTTTATAATTTTAATCATTTTATTAACTTCCTTCTGAGAGGCTCTCAGTCAAATGCAAGGTATGAGGGAGCTACTACCGTACCCCTTACTACCCAATCTCGTCTCCTGCAGCCTCTCAGGTACCTTAGAATCGATTTGAGGGAGGCATTTTAGGCCCTGAACTGTACCGGCTCTTAGAAAATGCTTCCCGCCGGGGCGGAAAAGGGTTTTATATTCTTTTAATGAAAGATTTCAAAAAAGAGACACCTTTTTCCGTACTTTTTTGTTTGTAATTTGGTATCACTGGCTAGGAGTCGGGGTCCGAGTTTTGGCTTTCCAGGGGTCGGTCTTCTGAACTTTTCAGAGGTATCATGATACCTTCTCCTGAACCTGTCATTTTGGACGAAAAAGCTTTACAGAACATAAGCTTAGACCCCAATGATACTTTTGAACCGCGAATTTTGTAATTCTGAGATTTTTGGGACTTTCGTACGTCCAACGAAAAATGCTTGGACGTGAAATCGCCCAAACGACCCTACCCCCTCTTTTTTTGCGTTTCAAAAGTTCAGAGGTTCAGAGGGTCTTTTTCTTTTTAGATTCAAGAACTTAGTCTGAACTTTGCTCTGAACTTCCTGAACTTTAATAGGTTACTTTGTATCATAAATGATAATTTGTGGTATAAGAGGTGTGGTAAAACTTTATGAGGGTATAATGTTTAATAATGGGTTAAGACTACTGGACCCAAAGTGCGCTCCTCCGGGAGACCGGGAAGTCGACGAGTGGTATCGGTTAAGAAACCAGGTCGCCTGGGATAGAGTAAGGTTTATCAATTTCTCGGAGGTTGAGCCCTGTGAGTTCGAATTGGGTTACTGAAGCAGTTTTAATAGCAGCACAGGAAATAACAAGGCCCACTAAGCTCGTGGAGACAACTATAGACCTTGACGAGATAGCCTCTCGACTGGGTATAGCGAATATAGCTAACAGATCCCTTCCTAGGTTTATGACGGGAACGGTGGGCAAGAATGAAATTATCTCGTACTTCTTTATTCACACAGGTAATACAGGGTACCTCTGCTCGGCAGCTCTTTATAAGCTCGGGGCACTTCTCTTTGTTCGTCTACGGGTCAACGCCACCATACCATCCTGGGATAGGACAGGTATATCAGATTCCGGGTGTTATTTTCTGTTAAAGGGCTTTCTCGCAGATGGCATCTATAAGGGGCATAGCCCTCTGTCTAACTATATAGATCCACCTATAATGATTACGATCCAGGAGACTTTTGAGATCTTCTTTGCTCATTATACAGATCGCATGCTGGTCCGAGCACTTCCGTTTATAAATATAGAGACCAATAGTGAGACCGGGCGCAGAACACTTCACGTTGGAGCTGTCTCTCTACCCTATGATATAAATCTTAGTGGGTATATTCAGACACCGGCTGTCCTTCCCTATTCTGGGAAGAAGAGTATTAAGCACCACGTCTTCTGCAGAGGATCTTGGTATTATACTAAGATTAATGTTTTAGATACAGGTACTTACCTGTACCTGCAAGGTACGCACTACCTCCCCGTCGATGGCTTAGTCTCGTTTAAGTCGAAGATCTACGAGGTCAGCGCAGAGGCTCTATTGAAAGGAAGGCTTCGCCTAGTATCCAGAGTAACTATACCTTCTCTACCTATACTGCCGGAGTTAAGCATAGAAGATGACTTTCGTCGGAGCGTCTTGAATGGACACTAATGAATTTCTAGAGCTTATGGGCGTCCCCCTTAAACGTTTAACCTTCCTCTGGAGGATAAAGAATTCCCAGTACAGAGAACTGAAGATCCCGAAGAGAGGGGGTGGGTTCCGGACCATTCTTGACCCCTCTGAGCAACTCAGAGAGGCTCAAAGGCCGCTTCTGACAAATGTGCTTTCTCGTATCGAGCTACCGGATTATCTGTGGGCTTTCGAGCTGGGACGATCTATCCCGACTATGGCGAGACTACATATCGGCAAAAGGGTAATATACTCTTGGGACATTAAGTCCTACTTTGATAATATTACCCAGAAAATGGTTGAGGAAAGTTTACCTCAAGAGTGGGATAGTAAGGTGAGGAGACTCGTCTCTGAACTTTCTACCTATAGATTCTATCTTCCACAAGGAGCCTTGACCAGCCCCAAGATATCTAATATTATTACCTCTCGTACCTTCGGAGGTCCTCTTCAGACCTACTTCGAAGGTCACGGAGGAACGATGACGATCTACGCCGACGACATTACAGTCTCGTTTGATGAGATGAAGTCAGCAGAGTTCTTCTTGGAGTCAGACCAGATAGTAAGAGAGGTGCTGGGTAACTTCTCATTACGCATCAATGAGCGTAAGACGAAATTAATGAAGTATAGTACGAGGCAATATGTCTGTGGGGTAGTAGTCAATGAGAAAACCTCGATACCGAGAGAGAAGAAGCTTCTCTTTCGTGCTATTATCAATAATGTATCGAGGAATGGCTTTGATCACGAGGCAGTAAAGATGGGTCTCACAACAACGGAGTTCATATCCCATATGAACGGAAACTTAAACTGGTTCAAGCAGCTCAACCCAGAGGTGGGTGGGCGGTATGAACGAAGCTGGAAGGAGTTGGTCAATGGAAGTCAATGAGGCAGTTGTTGGTGGGGAACGGGGATATTACGAGGTAGACTTCTACGATGCTATGCTCGGGCTAACCGCGATGGTTACACACGAGGTCCAGGAGAGTATCAAGGCCGCCTGCGGAGAGCCACTTCTAGGGTCATGGTGGCAGCTTGATATAGGAAGTATTGAGTCGACGGTCAAAGGTATTAGTGAGGTCACTCTGGATAAGGACATTACCCCTGAGAAGATCCACGCGGTCTGGATGGAAGACAAGCTCGCGGACGGCTGGACGTATGGAGAGGTCAAGGATATGGAGAAGAAAACTCATCCATGTCTTGTCCCATTCTCCGAGCTGCCGGAAGTTCAAAAGCTGAAGGACTATGTCTTTATAGCAACGGTCCGCTCGGTTCTAGATGTCTTCAGCCTCTTACTCCCCACCCTTCAGAAAGCACAGGACGCTGCCACATGAAACTTAGTAAGGATGATATACACGTTATGGTGGATATCGAAACACTATCCACACGGACGAACGCCGTGGTTCTCTCCATTGGGGCCGTGAAGTTCGACTACTTCGATTCCAATATCTCCTCGTTCTATCTCATCCTTGACGGGACTGGACAGGAGCATCGTCATATTTCTCCGGAAACGGAGAAGTGGTGGGAATCGCAAGGAGGGGAGGCGCAGGAAGTCTTCGACGCTGAGAACAAGATCGGTGCCTATCAGGCATGCGTTGAGTTCTCTAAGTTCCTCGGGGATGCGGACTACGTTTGGGCTAAATCCCCATCGTTTGACCTGGCTATCCTGAAGTCTCTTTTCGAGGATCTAGGGATTGTCTGGCCTGTCCCTTACTACCGGGAAGCTGACGTACGGACAGCGAACCTATTGTTTCCCGAGACGGTAAGCAAAGTGAAGCCAAATCACAATGCTCTATGTGACTCCATCCTTCAGGTTGAAGGCGTCCGTCAAGCAATAATCAAGGCAATTAGCCGAGACGAGCATAAGTTACCCTTTGGTGTGAAGACTATAGCTTATGCGTTCTTCGGGACGGTAGCGGCGCTTGTCCTATTATTCGCCCATAATCCTCTCGTTGGTATACCACTTCTCGGTATATTAGTTCTGTGCCTTATTTTCACCGAGAGGTTTGTTGCACTTTAGTCGATTTGTGGTATAAGTAAAAGTCCCGCTCTGCTAGGGTGAAACCGGAATGGTAAGAGCGGGACGAACGTTCTAGAAATCGGAAAGGTGGCTGAGCGGCTTAAGGCGACAGTCTTGAAAATTGTAGGGGACTAACACTCCTCCGTGGGTTCGAATCCCACCCTTTCCGCCAACTCACAGTGTACAATTTGAGGGAATCATGATCCTGACTGTTGGTGACAAGAAGATTAAATGCGAGTTTGATAAAGATCTTGATATGTGGTTTGCCGAACTACCCGAGGAGGCTGGGAATAGGATACTCCATGCGTGTTCCCTCGAAGAGCTTCGAGAGGAACTTGACAATACTTTCATCGGCTGAGGAATTGCCTCAATGATTAGTGTAGAGATATATGAGTATGACGAGCTCCCGAAAGAGGTTCAGGTGCTACACGTAGCCGATTCTCCGGAGGTGAGTGACGAGTTCTTAGTCATAGATACTGGGCTGGAGTTTGATGCAATTCCTCTGGAGACTACCGAATACGATGATCTAGCAGCGTGGCTTCGGGAGAAGTTTGAGGCGGCAAGCGACCTTTCGGAGAATGATGTCTATCGTAAAGCTAGTGCTCTTTGTGAAGTCGTCGAGGATCTGTTAGCCTACCTCGGGGAAACTAATAAAGAAGCATTGCTGGATGTGGGACCTGGGTTAGACTTTAATGAGCTCTTGGAGACGGCGGTTAATGATTTCAACGATGCCTGCGACAATGAGGGGCTGATTATTGATGAGGCCCTTCAATGAGTGAATCACTGTCATTAACCGGGGAACTTTTCCTCCGTCTTAGGGGTAGACTGAAGATCTTAGACCTTCTAGAGAAGTATTCTCTTGACGACGTAGAGGGGTGTAGTCTTCAACAGGCCAGCGGGGAACTTTGCCTTAATATCGACGTTTCGGAGAAAGGCTGGGATGTAGTAGAGAGTTTCCGGGAGCTTGTAGTAGACGCTGAGTTCTCCGAGCTTGTGACTCAACGTGGTTGGATTACAGTGGTTGATAATAATACTGGCGATCCCTACTGGCAGATGTTCTGTATCCCGTATGGCAGAGATCAGATGGAGCGGGACATAGCTGAAACGGAGAGGGCCATTGAGGTGGCTCAGATGCAGCTCTCTAAGAATAAGGTCCTTAAAACCGTTCTCCAAGCTGCCCGGGCTATGATACCTGTCTTAGCGGAGGCTGTAAGCGAGTGAGCTCACCAAGAGGAGTAGTGTGTTTAGACTGTGATGGGGTTATACTGGACATGCTAGCCTCCTGGGAATCCATTGCGGCCGACAAGTTTGGTCCCATCACTCTGCATGAGCCAGCGGAATGGGACATGCAAAAGCGATACGGGATGGACAAAAAGCAAGTGGGGAAGGTCTGGGACGAGCTCGACTGGTCCCGGTTTGACCCCTTTCCAGGGGCTCCCGAGGCTGTTCACAGAATTGTGGATAGCGGATACGATCTCGCAATAGTATCCGGAATACCGGAGGAAAAGCGAAAGGACAGGGAGACGAACCTCAAAAAGGTCTTGGGGTTCGTCCCCTATCTTGTTCTGACAGGCTCGGGGAAGGCGGACAAGATCCCCGTCCTGCAGAATCTCGGTGCCTATGCTTATGTAGATGATCTCTGGGATCACATAGAAAGAGCAGAGGGTGCGGGTATCCCTATTCTTGGTTATGTGGCACCTCCGGATCGTCAGCACTATCGCTATGCTGTTCCTGACTTGAAGACCTTTGTTTCTAACTTCCTAGGAGAAAAGCCCAGTGATCCTGTCACATGATGAGCTTGTTAATATAATTAGGACGGGTGTTCTAGAGGGGGCCAAGGAGGAAAATGTCAACGGCTCCTCTATTGACATCACTCTCAGTAATATGTTCTTCAAGGAATCTCTTCAGGCTCCTGACAAACCTATAGACCTTCAAAAGAAGGAAGCGGTTCAGATGGAACCTATCACTCTAACGGGTGACGAGGATACTATCATTCTGAACCCAGGAGAGTTTCTCCTCGCCTGTTCAGAGGAGATCTTTCATCTCCCATTGAACCTCTCAGCAGAGTATAAGCTAAAGAGCTCGATGGCGAGAAGCGGTATAAATCATATGCTTGCCGGGTGGTGTGACCCAGGTTGGACGGGGAGGCTTACGCTGGAACTTCACAACGTCCTTCAGCATCACGCCATTGCTCTGAGACGGGGGATGAAGATAGGACAAGTGATCTTCTTGCAACATGAGTCGGTGGGTGCAGCTCATAGCTACGCCACACGCGGACAGTATCAAGGGACACTTAGTGTTACCCGTTCACGTGGGGTACGCTAGGCTAACTCGTTGTAACCCCACTACTATTTACCGTCACAGCATGACCACCTGAGGAGAGTTGAGCTTGGGAACTGTCTAATGTCATTAGACTAGAGCTATATGCGGCCTGGAGCTGGGACCCGTTAATAATAAGGGTCCCAGACCCATAAGACGCCTCCAGCTCGGAGCCCGTGATATTCACGTACCCGGACTGGAATATCATCTCGGCGTTAGTAGGAGTAATATTGAATGAAGCAAGCGGATTGCCATTACTATACAGCTGAGCCACCCAAGAATCTCCTTGATGGGTGATCTGCAGAGTTGTGGTCGCACCGATAACCTCTGTGGTCTCCACCCCTGCCGAGGCATCCAAAGTCTGAACATAGAGGTTATTCTGTACTCCACTGTTCCAAGAGCAAACTACTTTTTTAAATATGTAGCTATTAGCCGGGGGCACACTGCTCGCCGCTACTCCGTAGTAGTTTTCTTTTAGTGTCTCGCCAGCTACAGTGTCCCCTAAGACCGAGTAATAGTTATACAAGGAACTCCTCTGGTCTCCTACACTAAGACTTGTGCCGGTGAATCTGTATCCCCTTCCTCTGAAGTTTGCAATAACATCTGTAATAGCGTCCGTGAATACCTCGACGTTTCTTCCAACAATCCTAACTAGATCATCTAGTTTCGTAATGACGATCTGAGCCATTCCAGAGGCTCGTAGGAGAATCGAAGAGAAAAGCGCTGCTATTGTGACACCTCCTTTAGTGGAGAGGATCTTATCTCCTCTCAGAGCATCCGGTGGATCGGAGGGATTAAATGAGAGAGGGGCCGGAAGAGGTGTAAGGTTAGAGTAGTTGAGGGCACCATACTGGGTCGTGACGAGTGGTGAGACCCCTACTGCTCTATTTGCAGTCGCATGCTCCAGGCACCCTAGAATGATAGGCTGCCCGGTGCCTAGATACACGAGGACGCTTGTCCCCACCGAGGGAAGATCCGCATCTGTCTCTCTATTCGACCCTCCGGAGTTACTAAGCCAGGAGGACACCGACAACATCTGTCCACTGACGGTACGGACCTGCATAGCTCTGCTTTTAGAGTCTACTACAACGATGACCCCTTCGATAGCGTCAAGGGTCGTGCGGATAGGCTGTTTAAAAAGGTTTAGACCTTGCATAGGTTCTCACACGGCTGAAAAAGAAAAGCCCGGCTCGTAGCCAGGCTCTTCGGTTGGAGACTACAGATCGTGGTTTTAGAGGCTAGGTGCCTGAGGAGCCGGGGCGAAAGCTACGGGAACCACACGGTCAAATTCAATCGAGACACCTTCTGTAATCACTGGCTGATTGCTGACGACTTGGATATTATACGACGAGAACATACAATATTCAAGGTAGATAGAAGTCAGGATCATACCGGTCGGCGTGTTAGTGGCCCCGGTGTTAGAGTTACCACGGGTCTTGAAGATAATCATAAGCCCAAACGGGATGCCAAATACCTCAGAGTTAAGGTTCATGGCGATGTTCGGGATCGGACCGACTGGACCGGCTGCAGTCTCGCCACGAGCATTTAGAATAGCCTGTTGGTTGTTAGCCTGTAAGGCGACTTGAGTCAGGGCGTAGAGGATATTACTCTGATCTGCCAGCATCTTCTGGAAGGAGAGAACCGGCTGATCTTTACCCCGGGTGAAGAACGACCGGTTGGAACCAATTTCGAACAGTCGGGTAAGCTGGGTATTGTCCTGCATGGAGATACCATCAGCAAGGCCGATAGGGATCAACGCCGAAGCGGCGCCACCGTCAGCGGCAATCCCAGTAAACCGAGCGGGACCGGCATAGAGAATCGTAGTATCCGGTGAGGCTGAGTACTGAGCAAATCGCTCATAGCCATCAGTCTCAAAGTTACTGACGTATTCGTTTTTCCAATCCCACTGGGCTGAGAATCCGGACTCTTGAACAGTGGATAAGGTATCTTTAGGTAATTGGGCCATTTAATTAAACCACCAAGGTAATGTCAACATAGTTATTCGGTATCGGCGTTTCACACCGAATAACGATGATAGAGCTGTCGGCAGCCTGTGGGTTCTGGGCCACAGACAGAATCTGGTGAGAACGAAGAGGGGCACCGATCAGCGGCAGCTTCTGCTTCTCCAAGTTGGTGGCACCAGAGTCCAGAACCTGGTACATAACCTGTAATGTGTCTGCCGTGATGTTAAACTTACCGACGAACGGCAGCATAAGGCTCTTAAAGTAATACTGCAGAGCGTCGACGTTCTTCGTGATCATTATTTCCTGGGAAATAATATCCGCCATATCCGTCGTCAACTCATGACGGCAGTATGGTACTCCACCTTGGGATCTCTGGGCGTAGATACAAGTACCGGCACCCGCCATAGTATTGAGCTGTGTCTTTGTAAAGAAGAAGTTGCTATGAACAAGATCCACAATCCCCGCAATTGTAAGGTTAGTTAGACCCTGTTGAGTCGGGACCGTAGCGACCTGACCGGCCTGCGCTGCTGCAAGGTAGTACCCCGGCAGGTATTCGGTTGTTGAACCAATAGGCACGCCGACGATATCAGGCTGGACGTGCCAAACTCTGGAATCCATAAATGAGGTGCTGATATCGGCTACATTCTGCGCCATCTGAGTCTTTGTCAGATTGCGGGAGACATAGTAACTCACATCCGTCGCTGAAGCGGAGGGACCAGATACAATCAGCTGCTGGTTACTAACCACATCCTGGACAATGTAATTGCCAATAGACCCACTCAGACAGACCACGATGTCGCTGGGATTTACCCCGTCCGAAAGGAAAGTGGCATTGTTCGCGGTCAGGATGTAACCTGAGCCACTTGTGTTGACGGTCAGGCTGGCACCAGTGTTGGGATATCCTGCGCTGTACGAGCCAATATCCTCAGAAGTTGCGATTGCCGTATTGCAGGCCACCGATCTCCAGTCCCCGTTCTCCGGGAGAGACATACTGTCTACGTGCGCCTGGAAAGCCGCGATGACGTCCTGCTGCTGAGTAAGTGGTACTAGACAGCCGACCTGCTGGTTTTCCAAAGCCTCAAGAGCAGCCACCCAGTCAATGAGGTTGTCCGAGTTCGTCGCCATTCCGTAGATAGGACCGGTGGCGTTGGCGAGAGCGCATTGGATACCAACGGCGAGACGGTTGACGGAATTTGTCACCATCCCAAGCTGGCCTTCCAGATCACCAACGGTGTTGAAGGTCAACAGAGTGTTAGATATGTCCGTGCGCAGAGCGTTGTACGTGGTATAAATATTACCACTTACTAACAACCCATACGGCGTCTGCGGTTGTGGAAGCAGCTCAAACTGACCCGTAGTACCGACGTCCGTTGTGTTGTAATAGGTGCTCGAAATCTGGATATCGTTGAAACCGTTTGTAACAACGATTGAAACAGTCCCGGTAGTTGGGAAGATGTCAGCTGTTGTGAACTGTCCGGAGGCGGCCAAGTTGGTCGTACTCAAGACAGTAGTACTAAAGGTGGTGCCGCCTGAGTAAGTGGCGACGACAATGAACCCCGGTTGGATGCTAGGGCTGCCGTTTGGCATCAGAGAGGTAAACGCAACAGCTGTTGCGGTCTGAGCAACGACATTGCTTCCCGCTGTCACGTTGCCAGAGGTAGCTATTGTTTGACAAGTAGTAGAATCAGCCCAAACCTCAAAAGAGGTAAGGTCGACAACCTGGCCTGGCTTTTGAGAAGGGAGGGTAAAGTAGTTGGGCTGATTCGAGTCTGAGAGAACACCTGCGAAGGCCGGAGTTGAAGCTGCAGCATCCCCTACGACGTAACTGATGACGTTATAAGCTGGGCCGACGATGACTGAATTAATCGTAGGCAGCGTAGCGGAAGTGCCGCCGCTGTTAGCGATTACCTCAGTAACTTGGACTGAAGGGGGGGTATAGGCCATTTGTTTTCTTACGCTCCAGTTACAATTAAATTAGGAGTAGCTGTCATTGAGGACACACTACCAGTAACACTTGCTGGGTTAAATGTGAGCAGGAAGTTCTTCAGTTTGACTCCTGTCTGAGAAGTCGTCCACAACTCCTCTGTAACCCACGGGACATCTATTGTCACCTGAAACAGTCCTGTGTCCTCTTTCGTAGGGACACATGCAGAGACTATTAAAGGCGTAGCAAACTTTTTAAAGCCCAGACTTGTGCAGAGTAACGCCGAACTCCACATAAGAAAGTGACTAACAATATCAGCCAAAAGCTCACAAGTACCAGAGTTCCTAGCCTCAATCAGGTATTGACTTCGACCCTCGATCTGGATTATATTAGTATTGTTCGATAATCCGTAATCTAACCAGGGACCGTTACTTGTTGCCATACTGTTGTTAAGCCCCATGTAATTCATTGAGAATCCGCCTCTGTCAATCAGGATTCTAGGCTTAACTTGATCTTTAATCTCGTAGTAGTTATCCCGAGAAGTAATCAGTAATTCTGTCTTCGTTTCATCCTCGCTATAAACAATATTAGCGGGCGCATAGTTACTAAAAAAATAGATCAGAGGTTCTCTGAGAGAAGCATAGAGCTGTAGCGGAGAAAACCTCATGTCTTATTTTAGCACTCATTCTTAGCTGGTTAACTGGGATTGAGCCATGGGTTACTCATCCCTATCGTCGCTGCTATCTCAGAGATAGTCGGCAGTCTTGCAGTGAGATGATACTCAACCATTTCTTTATCCAACTCTACCAATTTTAGTATCTGGCGTAGCGTTTGTGCCTGCATCTCCGTGGTTTCTATTGCTTCGACGCGGAACATCCGGGCATCAGCGACCCTGTACACGAGGTCATGTGGCTGGATAATAGGAAAATTAATGGTCCACGCACTTAAATTGTTAGGTTCAAAGACCCCAAAGTAATTATTGATCTGTTGCTTGGTGAGGGCATCGAACTGAGCCAAGGTATAGACCGGATCAAAATAACCCCCCTCGAACGACGTGTTGTAACACGTATCACAATGATCCATCATGAGTTTTTGGAACTCATAGCTCCAGCATCTCGGGCAGCGTGGTCCGAAAATCTTCCGCTTGAAGATGAACACTGGAACTCCGGCGAGCTTAGACAAGAAGACCCACTCACGACGGGTAATGTCCAGAGCGGCGTTCTGAACGAGGGCCGGACTTCTCGCCTGCATCCATGTGACGAGGGGACTAACGGCGACATTTCCGCTGGGTCCGTAAGCTTCTACATAGTAGTACTCTTGGTTGAACTTTCGTCCCATCTCAGAGTTGATCTGGTAGGTTGCATAGCCTGCAATAGGGGTTCGGTTCACGGGGATAAACGGACCATTCTCCGAAGGTGAGTGATAGACATTGAAGAACTTATAATTGGCTGTGGGAGACGGGAACCATTGAACGTAGACACCGCGCCACCAAAGGGGTGTGACCGTTACTGTTAAGGACGTGTCAACATTATCAGGAACAGAAGGGTAGTACGACGTTGCCTGAGGGGAAAACGTGGACGTAAAATAACCCCCCGCTTGAGGCGGGGAGTGTGGGAACCACGGGACACTGGCAAAGGAGAGAACGGACATCAGAAGTAGGGGAAGCTTCCGAAGTCGGATGGGAGAATACCCCAGCCTGCCTCTAGGTTAGTTTCTTGCTTCATAAGAGACACCCCCTCGAAGAAGCGGGCCTGAAAATTGCGAGCCATAGTTAGGTAAGCATCCTGTCTTTCTTCGAGGTTAATAGTCACACCTCCATCCGAGTAGGGGAGAGAGTTGCGGGCGAAGAAAGCAGATTGGCCCTCACACAGCTTCCAAAGAGTCCCCGTCATGAGGAGCTCTATGTGTGGGAAATTATAGATGTCGTAAGTCGTTCTGGGTGGTACAGCATTCGCCGCACTAATGGCAAGCTGTATAGCGATATCTATCCTCGACGGAGTGAACTCACTTCCGTCGAGCAGATAGTTGGTCAGCGGGGTGTCCTGGATGTAATCCGAGACTTGCTGTATGGACAGAACAGGGGTAGACATTAGGTAACAAATCCTCTAATGTCTGATTTTAACTCCCGCTCAGCTTTTCTTAGTGCGGGTCCTTGGCTTCTCTTGGACCGGCTCTTCCTCAGCCGCCTGCTTCGGAACAATGGCGGCGTCGGGTGCCTTATCGAGCTCCGGGAACGGGTTCTCGGCTGTCACAACCTCAACTTCCCAGTTAATTGCCGGGGCAGACGTGCTGGCCTCCACGGGGACGTAGATGTCGTCCGTGTCCTCAATAGCCGCCCAGCCTCGCCGGACGGCCGCTTTAACGTTAAAGTCCGACTCATCCCCCTCGTGGAGCTCTACAGCCTTCCCCGGTGGGATGCGGTACTTCCCGTCTTTAATTTTTAAGCGCGATGCCGTCAAATTACGAATTGCCTTCATTAGTTAAGTCCTTAGTTGTGAATGGTTGAACGTGGTACCGTCTGTGGCCACCGGGCGTCAAGAAGAACTCGATCTTCCCCTCTCGTGCCCACTTCCTCAATGTCTGAGGTGTGACCTGCAGAAGAGCACAAGCCTTCTTAGGTGTACAAATCATCAAGGTCACCGATTTAAATAGAATCTAATATATTTTAGCTCCAGGCTGGTATAAGAATAGTAGGAAAGTCTTTTAATTTATCGGTAGGAGTGGTGAGAGACACACATTTGACAACTGCCTATGTTCCGTTGATGCGTGGGTTACGAGATAGGGCACTCCGCATCTCTAACCAATTGAGTGAAGTCTCTGGGTGCTGGAAATCTAATGCCTCTACTAGCCGTATCTCAAACGAGGCGCACAGGTTGAAAGAGTTATTCCGTGGAATGGAACTGGAGTTAGACCTTTGAAAAGTGTAAGTTCTAAGCTAACCTGGGGTATTAAGGATGTTCTTCTTCATATCAAGAAGAGCACGAGACTACGGGGTAGCTGGTGTACCGAGTTGGAACTAGAAGACCTTCGGAATGAATCAGAGGATTTAGACGATCTCTTCTTAGATCCGGAGTTCGATCTGTGAAGAGTGAGTCTCCTGAACTGCAGAGTGGCTTGTACACCTGCACCACACAGATTGACGATATATTGAGAGCGTGTTTCCAGAGATGGTCTGTGGATCGTATGAGAGTCTTGCAGGCTCACTGCGACGACTTCGATACTATCTCTATGGAGCCGACGTTCGAGGATTACTTATGAGTAATCACCGGCTAAGAGTTCCTGTTGTTCTTTCTGAAGCTGAGGGTAGTTATATTAGGACTTCTTACGGGCTTCTGCTTGGGGGAGGATGAGCTATAAAAAAATCAACGGTTGCCTTATTGGCTATTAAGGACGGAATCAGAGATACTGAGATAAGTCATGTTTTTGGACTTCTCTCAGCTTTCGAGGAGGGGTTGTATCATGAGACTAAATAATATTTCGTATCATTTCCAGCAGCTTGAGAGACGTTCCACGACTTTTGCATTGTACCAGGTGCCTGGAAAAGAGCACTATAAAAGCTTGGTAGGTCTCATGTAC
>JAEHJW020000607.1_pt1 | contig 29269 bp, 37 predicted proteins | sample 9271431 | NCBI WGS metagenome assembly JAEHJW02 | reverse complement strand
GGGTCCTGGTTCGCAAACGGCAGCATGAACTGCTCCCACGCCAGCTCCGGATACTTCTCCGCCAGCGCCATCGCGTTGAAGCAGTGATCCCACGACCACACCCGGTCCATCCAGTTCTTCGACATCAGCATGGCTGGAAACTTCAGATACCCGCTCGGCTCCACCACGCTGGCCCAGTCGATATACGCTGCCAGCTCCGCGCCCGTCCCATACTCGCTCGGAACCTCCGGCATCCGTGTCAGCCACCGCCGGTACTCGCTGGTCGCGCAGGCCGACACGGTCGTGGATCTGTTCGTGAACGGTGCGCGGCAGCCCTCGTCCGGGCCGCGCCGCTGACAGAGAGTGTGTCATGCCGAAGTCACCCGAGCCGCCCCCCTCCGCTGCCGCCTCCGCACCGCCCGCCCAGGCGCGCCCCGTGCAGCCGCCGCCACAGCCGCAGGCCCCGCCGGCGCCGGAGCTCATCGCTCCCGAGCAGGTCAACGAGCTCCTCGAGCTCATCGACCAGGCCGGGATCTTCGAGACCGAGGTGCTGGCCCGCTTCGAGGTGGGCCGAATCGAGGAAATCGAGGCGGCGAAGTTCGCCGAGTGCCGCGACTTCCTGCTACGGGTGCTGCCGTGAGCGGGCGTCGTCACCGCTGTCTCGCCGAGCGCTGTTTCACCTGGGTCGCGGACCACAAGGTCCTGTGCCGCTCGCACTACACGATCCTCGGGGCCAAGCTCGCCGAGGAGGCGCAAGGGGCGTACTCGCGCCGGATCGAGAACCCGGCGCGGTGGGTGCGCGCCAGGGCGGCGATCGCGAGCGCCTGCCGGGCGCTCGAGCGTGAGCGTGCGGGCCGGCCGCCCGATCAGCGCGGCCACGATGCGCCGGTCCCGGCGAAGTCCGGCGGGGGTGCGTCATGCTGATCCTCACCCGTAAGCCCGGCGACTCGATCTACATCGGCCAGGACATCAAGGTCCGCGTCCTCGGCGTGCACGGCACCCAGGTTCGGCTCGGGGTCGACGCCCCGCCGAGCGTCACGGTCGATCGCCAGGAGGTCGCCGAGCGCAAGGCCGCCGGCCTGCCGCCGCCGCGGCGTTGAGAGGATCGCCCCGCGTCGGATTGCCGGCGCGGGGCCTTCGGGCGATGATCCAATCCAGGGGGGTGATGAATGGTCGGATTACCGATGTCGAACCGGACCGCGAGCGCCGCGCGCGCCGGGCGCATCCGGGCTTGGTGGCAAGCGGGGTTCACGATGCGTTTCTTGCTCGAGGTGTTCCTGACGGTGTGGACCTTCCACGTCGCCCCGCTCCCGGTCGCAATCTCGATCGGCCTCTTGTTCGTGCTGGTCGAGGGCATCGCGCTCACCCTCGGCGACCTCCTGAAGCACCTTCGGGCCGGAGACGAAATCTGATGAAACGACTCGCCGCGTTCGTGGCCGCGCTCGGCACGAACCTCACCTTCGTCGCGAGCATGGCTCACGTGTTCTCGGCGTTCGCCCTGGTCGCGTTCCTGCCGTCCTGGTGGACCGTGGCGGCGATCGCGCTCGTCGCCGGCGTCAAGGAGTTCGTGTTCGACGCGCGCGAGGAGTCGCCGAAGCAGACCTTCGCTGACAACCTGCTCGACTGGTCCGGCTACCTCGCCGGCGGCTTCCTTGCCGCCTGGCACTTCGGGATCCTAAAGCTCTGAGGATCCGCGCTGGTCTCAGCAACCGCACCGGCGGCATAGCCAACACCCGGCGGCGGGAACACCCCACCACCGGGCGACCCAGCAGACTATGCGACAGAAAAACCCGAGGGCGGATTCGGGATCGGCGCGATCGTGAACTGCGCTTCGGTCGGATCCCACACCGAATCGCTCGGTCCGAGGGTCATCACCGAGGCCGCGTAGGTGCCTGGCGCCAACGTGCCCAGCACCGTGATCGGCGCACTGAGCGCGGTCGGGTCGTTGACCGTCGCGGTGATCGGGTACGTCCCCGCCACCGAGCCGGCCGCGTTCACGTCCCGGGCGCCGATCATGTAGCCGGTGATCTCGCCGGCGGTGATTGGCGTGCCCGCCGGCGACGCGTTCTGCGTCGGCGCGATCCACGAGATTGTCTTGGGATTAACGGGTGTCGTCATGCTCGCTGCTCCTAGTTGGCTGATCCGCCTGATATGACCGGAAACCCGGATGGGTTCCAGCCGGCCTGAAAGTACATCTTGCGCCCGGCCAGCGTGAAGTCGCGCCGGTATAGCGGCCGTCCGATCTTCGAGACGCCTGGCACGTAGCGAAGGTTGTTGGTCGAGTTGCGCTGCGCGCACCACACGAACGCCCGCAGCCCAGGTCCCCACGTCGGATTGGCTTTCGCGTACCACTCGGGCAGCACGCCGTCCTCCTCGTTGTCGTAGATCCAGGCCCAGGTCGGCCAGTGGAACAGGTGGTCTGGCCCGATCTCCCAGTAGTGCAGCGCCGAGAGGATCCCGATGATCGGGTAGCCCGGGATCCGCAGCGTCCAGGACGCGAGCTGGATTCCCGCGAACAGGAGCGAGTAGCGCAGGCCGAAGCGCCACCACAAGAGCCCAGCGAGCAGCTCGAGCCCGAACACGATGCCGATCAGCCAAACCACGAGCGCGAGCTCGATCACGTGCAAGACCATCCGATCCCCCTTTTACCGGGCGTGGCCCGGCTTTACCCCACCGCTTCCGATGAACCCGTGCCAGCAACACCCGTCGACCGGCCGCACCGACGGCGTGAGGACCAGGTCCTTGAGTCCCGTTCCCGACGCCTTCCAGTACACGGGCTTGCCGTCCGGCGCCCGCATCAGGACGACCGGGCAACCGCGCTCGTCGAACGGCACGATCACCGCATGTACGTGGCTTGTCCCCGCGCGCTCGAAGCATAGCGGGCAGAGCAGGAGCAGCCCGTGCGCGTCGGCGAGCGAATCGGTGTCCTTGTGGTACTGCCGGGGGCGGATCTCCTCGACGAAATCGACCGCCGAGTAATTAAGCGGGTCTGCGCCGGCCCGCAGGTGCCGGCCCGTCTCCTGGACGAGCTCGACCGCGAAAAGCCGCGCCTCGAGCTCAATGAGGGATCGTTCGATCACCGCCCGGCTGCACGGCAGGCGCGAGCGAACGCGGACGTGTCATCAAGTAGGGCGCCAAGAGCGACGAACAGAGGCCCGATATTTGGCCCCTCCCCGACCCGTACCGGAGAATCTCCAGGGCGCACTCCCGGCCCGCGCCCGCCGGCGGCAACCGCTGCGCCGCCGCTGCTGCCGGGATTGGCGCCGGCTTCGGGGCCTCGATGATCGCCGGCGACCGGGGTGTAGATGCACAGCCGCACATCAGGAGCGGCAACAGGAACAAGAGCCTTCGCATGGTCGATTCTCCATTGGTCGAACGCCGACTCGACCCGCGCGCGATCGGTGGCCTCGGCTTTGAACTGGGCCTGGAGCGCGTCCACCGTGGTCGCAAGCACCTTGGCGTCCGCGGCGCGGACCAGGCGCACGCCGGCGGCATCGCCGTGCTTGTAGCCGAGGTGGAACACGAACCCGAGGATCAGCGCGATCAGCGCGCCTTCGGCGATCAGCCGCCACGGAATCGCGCTCATTGGCCGTCCTCGAGGTGCCCGCGGTCGGCCCAGGCGCTCGCGATCGCCGGGAACTTGCCCGTGAGCCAGCGCCCGATCGGCGGGTAGACCAGCCAGGAGATGAGCGCGATCGGCACCGCGAACTCGTAGCGCTCGAGCCCCGGCACCGTCGGGTCGAGCCAGCTCCAAACGATCACGGTGAACGACCAGGCGAAGCCCACGATCAGCGGCGTGACGACCTGCTTCTGCCGGCGCTGCGGCCAGGTCTCCGGGATGTAGTAGGTCTCGATCGCGATCCCGACCGGCTGCGCGCCGAGCGTGCCGAGCAGGGCCGCAAGCAGGGCCGGGTGAGCGGATATGAACGCGACCCACCCGCGAACGATGTCGAGCATCCGCCTCTCCCCGCGCCCGAAACTGGACCCCGCGGATCGTATGCTGGAACGCGCGACACCGCTAGAACCTGCCAGCCGTTGTCATATCGTGCACCGACGCCCGTTGATACCCTCCGCTCACAGCACGAGGGCGAACCATTGGCCTACGAATCAACCGCGGTCACCACCCCTGACGACCGCCTCCTCGGAACGAGCGAGAAGGACGGGCTGCGGATCACCCGGAACACCGACGGGACGATCACGGTCGAGGGCCCGACCGTCCTGAAGGCCAGGATCCCTCGCGCCGGCGACTTCGACGAGAACCTGGCGGACGCGCTCGATGACGGCGCGCTCACCCAGATCGCCTCGCGCCTGGTCGAGTTTTCCAAGGTCGACCGGGAAAGCCGCAAAGACTGGGAAGATCGCGAGCGCAACGCGATGGACATGCTCGGGCTGCGCGCCACGCCCCAGGAGGAGAGCGGCAAGGGCGACACCGAGAACGGTCACGACGTCACCCACCCGATGCTGATGGAGGCGACGGTGCGCTTCCAGGCGAACGCGATCGTCGAAGTGTTCCCGCCGGACGGCCCGGCCGAGACCAAGGTGGTCGGGCAAAAGACTCCGCAGAAGCTCCAGCGCGCGAAGCGGATCCGCACGTTCCTCAACCACTACCTGACCGACGTCGATACCGGGTACTTCGACGACACGGACATGATGCTCATGTACCTGCCGATGGGCGGCTCCGCGTTCCGCCGCGCCGGCATCGACTTCACGACCGGGCTGCCGACCCTGCGGCACGTGAAGGCGACCAACTTCATCGCCCCGTACGCCGGCACCGACCTGAAATCCATGCCGCGGTACGCCTGGGACTTCACCATGACCGGCGAGGACATCGACTCGGCGATGAACCTCGGTTTGTTCCGGGTCCAGGACCTGCCGATGCCGGCGCCTGGCGATGCGTCCCATGCGGTCGCCGCGGACCGATCCGACGACCGGATCCCGACGGTGCACGAGCGCGACCGGCTTTACCGGATGCTCGAGTACCACGTCGATATGGTCCTGAACGAGGACCCGTACGGCGGCGCGCAACAGGGCAGCAGCGTCCACGACCCGCTCGGCGATCGCGCGACCTACAACGCGCCCCAAGGCGAGGATACCGGCAAGCGGCCCTACATCGTCGTCGTCGATGCCGACAACGAGCGCGTGCTGATGATCCGGCGGAACTGGAAGCAGCCGGATCCCACCTTCAAGAAGCGCATCTGGTTCGCCCACCACAAGTTCCTGCCCGGGCTCGGCTTCTACGGCTGGGGCTACCCGCACGTGATCGGCAGCCTCGGCCGCGCGGCGAGCGGTGCGGTCAACGCGCTCCTCGATGCCGCGCTCGCGGCCAACTTCCAGGGCGGCTTCGCGACCAAGGAGGCGCGGATCGCCGGCGAGATTCGCCTCCAGCACGGCGTCTGGAAGCAGGTCGATGCCAGCGCCGAGGACCTGGCGAAGGCGTTTTACACGCCTCCCTTCAAGGAGCCTTCGCCGGCGCTGTTCCAGCTACTCGGCGCCCTGGTCGAGGCCGGCCAGCGCTTCGGCGGCACGACCGACGCAGCGGTCGGCGACGGCACCAACGCAGGCCCCGTCGGCACCACGGTCGCGCTGATCCAACAGGCCCAGAAGCCGATCAACGCGATCCACAAGCGCCTGCACGTCTCGATGAGCCAAGAGCTGCAGATGCTTGGCGACCTGATCGGCGAGTACATCCCGCAGCGCTACTCATACGCGATCGGCGACGAGCCGCAGGAGCTCCTGAAGTCTGACTTCGCGCCAGGCGTCGGGATCTACTCGGTCACCGATCCGGCAATCTCGAGCGACACCCAGCGGGTCATGCGCGCCCAGGCGATCCTGGCGCTCCAGAAGGAAGCGCCGGACCTGTACCCGCCGCAGCAACGCGCCGAGGCCCACCGGCGGATGCTGGTCTCGCTGAAGGTCCCCGACGTCGATGGCGTCGGCCCGGTGGTCAAGGGGCCGATGTACCTTGATCCGGTCTCCGAGAACGCCGAAATGTTCGCCGGCAAGCCCGTCAGGGTGTTCCCGGCGCAGGACGACAAGGCGCACCTCGAGATTCACCAGGACGCGATCCAGCGCGCGCAGGCATTGTTCCCGCCGGCGCTGTTCCAGAGCGCGATCATGCCGGCCATGGAGGCGCATATCCGCGACCACCTGGCGAGCTCGTACCGCAAGGCGATCTTCGGCGCCGCCGGGATCACGCCCACCTACGACGCCGACGGCAACCCGGTCGGGCTGAACCCCCAGGCCGAGGCGCAGATCACCGCGCGGGTCGTCCAGGCGATCACGCGCCTGCCGAAGCCGAGCCCACCGCCGGGCAGTCCGCCGGCCGAGCAGCTCGCCGCGCAGGCCCAGGCGCAGGCCAAGACCGAGGCAGCCCGGCAGCAAATGGAGCTCGACGAGCAGGCGTTCCAGGCGGGCGAGCGGCGCAAGCAGATCGCGTTCGAGAACGAGGAGGCGCGCAAGGACCGGGCGCTGATCTTCCAGGAAGCGCGCGACGCCGTGGCCGCGAAGAACGACCTGGATCAACAGGCCGCCGGCGCGGTCCAGAAGATGGGCCAGAACGCCGCCCAGCACACCCAGAGCCTCGCGCTCGAGGCGCGCGCGCAGGCCGAGCGCCTGGCGCAGCAACGTGACGCCAGCCTGCCGGATGGCCCGGAGGGTGAGCTCCAGGCCGAACGCCAGGCGATCGCCGCCGGCGCCGGCGCTGGCACGTCCCAGGCCGCGCTCCAGGCGGGCGACAAACTGGAGCAATCGGCCGCGACCACCGAGGGCGACGCCGACGCGCATACGGGGGTCACGTGACCGCGACGCCTCCCGAGGTGCGCGCCGCCCGCAGCTACCTGCGCTCGACCTTGCAGGCCGGCAGCCAGGACATATCGCCGCGCAAGTTCGCGAACGCCGCGAAGGAGCTCGACGTGAGCTTTGACCAGCTCGCCGACCTTCTGGCCCGGCTGTACGCCGGCGGCCAGGGCGAGTATTTCGACCGGGAGCAGGCGCTCGAGCAGGGCCTCGCGAACGGTGCATCCCCCGAACCAGGAGCAATCGAATGACCGCCAAGACGAAACACGGCTTCAAAGGACACCACACCCGCGGCGCCGATCCGGGCACGCCGCACGAGCGGCTCACCCGAGCTCACAAGCGCCCCGGCCGCGCCGAAGGTGCCGCGCTCGGCCTGATGGCGCACGGTCCCGCGCCGATCTCCGAGGCCGCACCCTCGAGCCCGTACATGATGGGAGGCCCCGAAACCGCCGGCGAGCAGGTCGGCGGGATGCCTGGCGGTGGCGGCGATGCGCCTCCGGGCGTGGAGTCGGGCATGGGACCGTCGGCCGAGCCCACCCCCGACGGCGACGACATGGGCGATTGAGCGCCCGACGATCCGTTCACTTCTCGCAAACCTGGAGCAACAGCGATGATCAACCGCATGATGGAGGGCCGCGAGGTGCGGCCCGGCCTTGGACACGAGGACGAGCTCGGCAAGAGCGATCCGGACATCGGGCACAAGACGGTCGATGCCGACAACGTGATCGGCAGCCACGACTCGGTCTCCGCGGCCGAAGCCGAGGAGTTCGCCGACACCGCGAGCGCCAAGGCGAACCGCAAGGAAGCCGACGAGCCGGAGCGCGAGGTCGCCGAGCAGCACGCGATCGGGCGCGGCCGCACGGTGCCCACGTCGAACACGATGGGGTGGGGCGAACGCGAGCCGAAGGCCAGCAACACGATCTAGCCGAACGGCGTTCGACGCCTTACCATCCGAGCCTCAGCGAGCCGCGGCGCGCACCGCGGCAACTTCTGGCGTTGGTCTGTGATTCATGGGGGCGGGCAATGGGACTCCTGCGCGGCGCGATCGACGGCCTGGCGCTCCTTGGCCTGGCAACCGTCGTCTGGATGGTCATCGGCCTGGTCATGTGGGTGAAGGGCCGGATCCCTTGATTTCGCGCCCGGCATCGGGCAGGTCCCCGGGGACGCGGCGGCGCTGATGGCCGCCGCTCTCCATCCGCGGCGACTCCCGTTCGTCTACGAGGTCGATCTACCGCCGCTTCCCGAGTTTCGGATCCCGCTCTCGATCGCGATCGACAGCGAGCTCGCGGTCGTCACGGCCGCCTCGCCTGGCGCCGTGCGCCTGGTCGAGTCGATCGGCTTTCGGACCTTCGAGGCGCGCGGGCCCAAGGACGAGGCGATCGCGCTCCTCGAGCGCGCCGCGGCCGCCGTTGCCGCCGCCACGTCGGTCATGGCGGCCGACGCCGGCCTGGATTCGGCGGTCCTCTGGTGGCGCAAGCGCCCCGAACACGTCGGCAGCGTTGCGACCATGCGGATCGGGACCAGCCCGCAGCTCACCGGCGACATCTGGCAGGAGCTCGGCGCGAACCCGCTCGGGCTGCGATCCCGTCCGACCGAACTGCAGAACGAGACGTGAGCACCCCGTACGAGGCCCTCGACGCGGCCCGCCGGCGGGTACGCCGGCTGCGCTCCGAGACCCTCGAGCGGATGGCGAAGGGCGGCGAGCATCGCGCCTATGACGAGCTCGTAGGGCGCGCCAAGGCGCTGCTCGAGGTGGACCAGGTTTTGTGCGACGACATCAAGAAGCTGACGGGAGGCGACGACGATGAGTAACCGAATGACCCCTGGGCCGCGGATCGACATCGACCGGATGACGCGCGACGCGCTCGCCGGCGATCGGCCGTTCCGCGACCTGTTCCTGAATCCGCCGCCGGTGCGGGCGACCCTGTGGAACATCTACGTGCAGCCGCTGCCGCCGCCGAAGGAAACGCGGGGCGGCATCCAGGTGGTCAAGTCGGTCCAGGACGCCGAGGCGATCCTCCAGATCGTCGGTCGGGTGTTCGACGTCGGGCCGGCGGCGCTCGACGGCAAGACCGAGGGTGGGATCGACCTGTCGAAGTTCGGCGAGGGGATCAACTCGGGCAAGGACCTGGTGGGCCGCTACGTGATCATGCAGCGGAACGCCGGCGACAAGGTCACGGCGGTCGACGACGAGTACGTTTTCTACTCGGTGACCTGCTCGGCGATCATCGGTGTGATCAACGGCGACCCACGGGGTTTCCGCGCCTACATCTGATCCGCGCAACGCGCGCCGGTCCGCATCCACGCCGGCCGGCGCGCCCTCGAGCTGCGGCAACTCGAGCCGCGAACCTGCCAGTTTCTGCCATGTCTGGGAGTAAAACCGCGCACTAGATTCTCGTCGTGATCACAACGGCGGGGATCTCACATGCCAGACAATGACCAGGACGCGCCGAACGGCGCAGCTCCTGAGACGGTTATCTCGGTTGACTTGGACGAGGCCGACCCCTCCAAGGCGGTCGATCGACGCGCCTCGGACGCGGATCTCGGCGCAGCCGCTCGAGACGACGAACGCCAGGGCCGCACCGGCCGCACGCCGTTCGAGAAGGAGCTCTACAAGCGGATGACCCGCTACGGGCGCGCCTTCGACCAGAAGCTCGCGAACCTCCAGGCCGAGACCCAGCGACAGATTTCAGAGATTTCGGCCGACCGCGATCGGCTGCGCCTCGAGCTCGCCGCCCGTGGCGCCGGTGGCGACACCGACCACGACAAGGCGATGCAAGCGCTCCTCGAGCGCCTGGTCGCGGCCAACGAGCGCGGCGATTCCTCCGAAGCGGCGAAGATCACGGCCGAGATGGCGCGGGTCGAAGCCCGTCACGCCGCTGCAGCGAGCGGCGGTGAGGTTCGGCGCGACGCCGGCGGTGTCGATCCGAACGCCAGCCGCACGCCGGCGCCGGTCGCGGCCGCACCGAGCGGTCCGACGCCCGCCGGCCAGCGCTTCATCCGGGCGAACGCCGACTGGTGGGACGACCCAGGCGCCTCCGACGTCAAGACGCTGGCCGGTGCGATCTACACCCGGCTCACCCGCGAGGAGGGTTACGACGCCAACAGTCCGGCGACCTTCAACGCGATCGGCCGCGAGCTCGCCAAACGCTTCCCCGAGTACGAAATCCGAAGCCTCGAGGATCCCGACGACGAGCCGGCAACGGACGAGCCCGTTCAACGCCGCGCGCCGGCGCCGGCAGCCGGCTTCCAGGACCGCGGGAACGGCCGAGCTGCTCCCGTGTCGCGCAACCGCCGAACGCTCACCCAGACCGACCTTCGGACCATGCGCGCCGTTGGCTTGGATCCCGACAACAACGACCACGTGGTCCGGTTCCTGCGGGAACAACAGGCGATGGAGGCATAGCCCATGGGAATCATCGAAGTGGGCGCGCCGCCCGACGCCGGCGACATCGTCGAGGAAGCGAAGCAGGACGCCGGGCGCCAGGCCGAGGTCAATCGCCAGCGCCGCGAGCGCCGATCGCAGCCGAAGGTCGACGAGGTCCATCGCGTGAACCGCCGCCTCACCAAGCCCGGCACGATCCGCGACGCGGCATCGGTGCGCGAGGTCGATACCGGCCCCAAGCGCCAGTGGCGACCCGCGTACTCGCTGCCCTCGTTCAAGGATCCGCCGGGCTATTCGCTGTGCTGGATCGCACGCCACGCCCGCCGGCACGGTGACGAGGCGAACCTGCTCGCATCGCTGCGCCAGGGCTGGGAGTTCGTGAAGCCCGAGGACATCGAGGAGCGCGATCTGCCGACCGAGACGCTTGGCGGTCGGCTTGGCCGCTACGGCGAGGTGATCGGCGACGACACGACGGTCCTGATGAAGCTCCCGCTCGAGCTCAAGCGCCAGCGTGACAAGCATTACAACGAAATCCGCGATCGCGCGACGCGTGCCGTGACCGCGAAGCACCCGGGACTTCCCGAGGCCAATCCAAAAATGCCGTTGGTCGAGGACCGCAACGAACACTCGTCGGCCCTCGAACGATCGCGCATCCGCCGCTCGGCCAAGCCGGACGGCGAGGAGTAACAACCTAGCTTTCTCGAGGTGAAATTGCGATGAGCAACGTGAACGCGCCTTCCGGCTTCCGGCCGGCGAAGCAAGCCGGCGGCGGGACGCCCCGGAACAACAACTACGGCCCGTACTCGATCGCGGGCGGCCTGGCGTCGAACCTCTTTCAGGGTTCGCTGGTCAAGCCGACCGGGACGGGCGGAAACCTGGACGTCGTCGCGGCGGGCGCCAATCCGTCGATCGGCTCGTTCGCCGGCTGCGCCTACGTGGACGCGGGCGGCAACACGCAGTTCCGACCCTACTGGGGCTCGGGCCAGACGCTGCTCCCGGGCACGACTGCCGAGGCGTACGTGTGGGACGACCCGGACATCCTGTTCGCGGCCCAGGTCTCGGGCGCGGGCGGCCTCGCGGCGACCAACATCGGCAACACCGCGAACGTCCTGATCGGTGTCGGCAACCCCAGCACCGGGATGAGCGCAGACCAGGTCGATTCGTCCACCTTCTCGGCGGTCTCCACCACCCAGCAGCTCATGGTGGCGGCGCTGCGCGACGAGGTGACGAACTCGTACGGCCAGTACGCCAAGGCCCTGATGCAGATATTCCTGCATTACAAGCGCGCGGCGGTCACCCCGTACTGATACCGGGGCCGCTGATCGGTCAGACAACGCTCAAAAAGCAGGAGTAACTGAACATGGCAATTTTGAGAGCATCCGAACGCAAGCAGCTCCAACTCGGGCTGAACGCGGTCGTCGGGCTCGCCTACAACGAGTACCCGGAACTCTGGACGGAAATCTTCGACGAATCGCCCTCGGAAAAGGCGTACGAGGAAGATGTGATGATGGCCGGCACCGGGGCAGCCCAGGTCAAGCCGGAAGGCGCCGCGATCGAGTACGACGACATGTACGAGACCTACGTGTCGCGCTACCAGCACGCCACGGTGGTCAAGGCCGTCGCAATCACCGAGGAAGCGGTCGAGGACAACCTCTACCTGACCATGGGCGCGCAGATCGCCCGCTCGATGGCGCGTTCGATGAAGTTCACGAAGGAAGTCTCGCGAACGAACATCCTGAACTACGGGTTCTCCAGCACGAACGTCGGCGGCGACGGCGTGCCGCTGTTCTCGCCGGTTCACCCGCTGGGCGGGGGCGGACTGCTCGCGAACATGCTCGCGACCTCGGCGCAGCTCTCGGAGGCGGCGCTCGAGCAGGCCGCGATCCAGGTCGCCGAGTGGGACGACGAGCGCGGCATCCCGGTCCGGGCGATGATCAAGAAGCTCGTGATTCCGACGGAGCTGCAGTTCGTCGCGGCGCGGATCCTGATGACTCCCTACCAGCCGGACACGGGCGACAACAACATCAACGCGTTGTTCAAGCTCGGCACGATCCGCGATGGCTTCTCGGTCAATCGGTACCTGACGAGCCCGACCGCCTGGTACATGATCACCGACGTACCGGACGGCCTGCGGGCGTTCAAGCGCCGCGCGCTGAAGAAGGGCCTCGAGGGCGACTTCGAGACTGGCAACCTGCGCTACAAGCTCTCGGAGCGGTACAGCCAGGGCTGGACCAATCCGCGCGGAGCCTTCGCCTCGGGGAATTGACGGGATTCATCGCTGCAATTCAGCGTAGATGGGGCGACGCGCCGGCCGGGACACCTCCTGGCCGGCGCCGAGCTCAAGCACGAACGGATGCCCGCAAGGGCTGCCAAATAGGAGCTTCCGACCATGTCTCGACAACTCATTTCGCGCGCCGCGCAGACCTTCAACGGCCGCGCCGTGTACGGCCCCTACCAGGCCGACAAGCCCGGGTATCAATGTTACCTGCTGACCCAGTTCAAGCCGGTTTGCGCGATCGCCGCGGCCTTCACCGCTGGCCTCGCCGCCGGCGCCTCGAGCGGCACGCTGTCGGCGGTCTGGGCCGGCCCGACCGGGCTCTACCCGATCACCTTCTCGGACGGTGAGACGCTACAGGGCCAGTTCCTGAACGGCTCGGCGGCCGTGACCTTCTGGGGCGCATCGAACCCGACGATCGGCGGCGCACGCACCGTCGGCGTTCTGGTCAACGCCGTGACCGCCTCGATCACCGTCGGCGGCCAGCCGGTGCAGGCCGCCTCGGCGAACGCCGTGGCGCTCTCGCAGTCGATCAACCCGGGAACGCCGGCGACGCTGAACGGCGCCGCGGTGGTCTCCGGTGCGGCCGTGTTCGATGTTCCGCGCAACGTCGTTGGCGCCTGGACCGGCGCGGCGATCATGACGGTCACCGGCACGGACGCGTACGGCCAGCCGCAGACCGAGAGTTCGGCGTCGGGCACCGTGTTCACCGGCAAGAAGGCGTTTGCGACCGTCACCGCGGTCAACGTCAATGCCGCGGTCACGCTCGCCACGGTGGGCACGGGGAAGGTCCTGGGGCTGCCGTTCGCGGCGGTCTCGGGCGACATCGCCCTGGCCGCGTTCGCCGATGCAGCGGACGCTGGCGCGTTCGTACCGGGCGATCCGACGCCGGCGAGCTCCACGACCGGCGATGTCCGCGGCACCTACGCGCCGGCCGGCACGCCGAACGGCATCGCGTTCCTGAGCCTGTACTTCAAGCCGGCGGATCCGACGAGCCAGGTCGGCACGTTCGGGGTGACCCCGGCGTAAGGAGCGACCATGCCGATCCAATACGTACAGGCGAGCGCGGCCACCGCCGCGCTGGCGGCGATCGCTGCGTCCCAAGCGCTCGGCGCCGCCGGCCCGCTGGTGCTCGCCGCCGGCGCGGCATCGCTGGGATCGTTCCAGCAGCCGGTGATCATCACGAGCGCCGGCAACGACTCAGGGATCACGTTCAAGATCACGGGCACCGACTACGGCGGCTCGCCGGTCTCGGAGGTGCTCGCTGGCGCGAACGTGGGCGCGGCGACGTCGGTGTTCATGTACTCGAGCGTGTCCTCGATCGTCGCCTCCGGCGCGGTCGCGACCACGGTTGAGGTGGGCACCGGCGCGACCCAGTATTCGCCGTGGCTGATCCTCGGCTCGAAGGCGAACGCCTACTCGACGAACCTACGCGGTGTGATCCTCGGGGCCTCGGCGACCTACGTGGTCCAGGCGACGAGCGATCCGAACATCATGCGCCAGGTCGGCGGCTACGCGGACGACATCGACACGCTGGTCGCCTCGGGCACGGTCGCGACGACCACCTTGCTCGATGCTCCGTGGTCCGCCGTGCGGCTCCAGGTCGCCGCCGGCGGCCCGGTCGCGCTGCGCGCGATGGAGTCGCGAACCGCGTAGGGGGTGACTCATGGCCCTCACGGCCACGTCGGTTTACCTGGCCCCGGACATCGCCGCGATCGTCTCGGAGGCGTTCGAGCGCGCCGGCATCGCACCTCGAGCGATCGGCAACGACCATATCGAATCGGCGTTGCGCTCCCTCGGGCTGATGATGTCGAGCGAGTGGCTGACCTACGGGATCCGCACCTACCAGTACGCGCTCGAGAATTTCACGACCCAGGTACAGGTCCCGCAAATCACGCTGCCGGCAACGGTCCTCGCCGTCTCGAGCGCGGTCCTTCGCCGCTCGGGCCGCGACACGCCGATCAACGCGATGTCTCGCACCGAGTACCTCGAGCTGCCCGACAAGCTCCAGACCGGGCGCCCAGACCGCTACCTGGTCGATCGCCAGTGGAACCAGGCGGTAATGACGCTCTGGCGCAACCCGGAGAACAACACCGATCAGATTTTCTACTGGGCGCTCAGTGCCCCAGCCACGCCCGGCCTCGATCTGACGACCCAGGTCCAGAACCGCCCGGAGCTCCAGGAAGCGATGCACGCCGGCCTCGCCGCGCGGCTGGCCCAGAAGTTCAACCCGGCGCGCTTCGAGGATCTCCAGGTAATGTATCGCGGCAACGACCCGAACCCGCACAATGTCGGCGGTGCCCTGGCGCTCGCGCTCGACGCGAATCGCGACTGGGGTGACATCACGCTTCGGATCAATCGTAGAAGGGGGACTTAGCATGTCGAATCTGATCAATGCGGTGGCGCGGTTCGCGGTCACGGCCGAAGGCCGGATCTACGACTACGTCAAGAAGGTCGAAGTCGATGCCGTCGATGCGTACGAGGCGGTCGACGGCTGGTGGAATCTTCACGTCGTCAAGCGCCTGGTCCTCGCCGGGCACTCGATCGAGTCGGCGTTCACGCCGAAGCCGGTGAACGTCGGCGTGCCGGTGACACCGTCGGCCACGCCGGCGGATCCGTCCACGCTCGCGCACTCGCCGCCGGTGGTCGAGCAGCCGCCGACGCCGCCCGTGGATCCGTCCACGCCGCCGGCGACCGGCCTGGTTCATCCCGATCCGGCGCCGGCGGCAACGGCTGTCGCGCCGCCTGCCGCCGCCGCTGGGACCGGCACGGCGGTCGGTCTCGGCGAGCTCCCGCACCACCTGAAAGTCACGTAGGAGGACGAATGAGCAAACTTACGACCGAACGCCGGCGCGAGCTCCCGGACGATGAGTTCCTGGGGCCTGGCCGAACCTTCCCGGGCAACGACGCCGTGCACCTGCGAAAAGCGATCCAGCTCGCACCGCGTTCCGAACACGCCGGCAACATCTCGCCGGCCACGGAACACCGGATCGTCGCGAAGGCCAAGGCGCGCCTCGCGCACATGGAAGGGAAATAGGTGCCGCGTGAGGCCGCATCGCCGGTTCAAGTCCGTTAACGGCGGGTGGGCTTAAATGCCCGCTTACGCACGGGGCTCGAAGGCCCTTGGACTGTGCCAGCGCTGCGGCCTCCGCTTTTTGCGCCGCGACCTGATCTTCGACGGCTACTTCCCGAACATGCTGGTCTGCCAGGGCTGTTACGACCCGCGGCAGCCGCAGGAGTTTCCGGTCACGGTGACCGACCCGGAGGCGATCTACCGGCCGAGCCCGGACGCCTACCTGGTGCCCCAGCCGTTCCTCACCGCGGCGATCGCCGGCTCGACCGTTGTTCTGACCTGGACGAGCATCGGCGGCCGCCAGGTCGGCGACGACAATTCCGGCATGGGCGGCGCGGCGACATCCGCCGGCTACAACGTGTTCCGCTCGACCGATGGCGGCAACACCTGGGCGCAGGTCGCAGCGCTCCCGAACGCCGCGGACGAGTTCGGTGCGCTCGCGATCGAGACGCTCACCTGGACCGACACCGCGGTCCCGGCGGGCGAGGTGCAGTACAAGGTCCTCGGCTACGACGTCCTCGAGGGCGCGACCTATGGGTAGCGCGTACTCGAACGTGATCCAGGTGCAGCTCACGCCGGCGATCGCGGCGCCGGTGCTGGCCGCCGCGTTCAACGCGAACGGCACCGCTGCGCTCCTGAGCTGGACCGAGGCATCCGGCGGCATCACCGGCTTCAACCTTTACCGCGACTCGAATCAACAGGGCTACGCGCTCCTCGAGGTGCTTGCGCCAGGCGTGTTCGAGTACCAGGACGAAATCCCGCTCGACCCGGCCTCGGATCAGAACGAGGTGAGCTATTACCTGACCGCGCTGGCCGGCGCCGCGAGCTCCAGCCCGTCGAACGAGGTGGCGAACTATGCAAGGGTTTAATTACACGGCGCTCTACCAGGCGCTGCAGGACTGGCCGCTCGAGGCCAGCTCGCTCTACCTGGCGAACATCAATCGCCTGATCTACCTGGGCGAGCTGCGCCTGATCCGCGACCTGGTCCTCGACCTGTTCGACGTGAACGACTCGGTGCCGCTCACCCCCGGCGCGGGCTCGGTGCCGAAGCCGGCGCAGGGCACGGTGATCACGTTCACCGCGCCGATCGCCGCCGGCGCGATCGGCGCGCTCCTCGCGGCGGCTTGGACGGGAACGACCGGGACCTACGCGACCACGTTCTCGGACGGCGAGCTCCAGGCGGTCACGCTCACGAACACCTCAACGAACGCGACCTGGGCCGCGCCGCTCGCGGCGCCCGTCGGCGCGACCGCGAGGATCAATCCGCTGATGGTGGTTGAGCGCAACCTCTGGTGCGTGTACTCGGGCCAGATCCGCCTGCTCTCGAAGCGCTCGTTCGACTTCATCCAGAATTACGCCGGCGCGGCCGCTGGCCGCCCGCTTTACTACTGCGACTCCGGGACCTCGAGCTGGCTGATCGCGCCGGCCGCGGACGCGAACGCGACCTCGATCATTCGCCACTACATCCAGCGGCCCGAATCCATCGTCATCGCGCAGAACACCTGGATGGGCGACAACCTCGGGGACGTCCTGTTCGTCGCGGTGCTGATGGAAGCCGAGCAATTCTTGAAGGCCGACGACCGCTACGCGGACATGCGGACCAAGTATTACCAGGAGCTCCTACCGAACGCCGCGTCGGAGCTCCAGATCGCGCGCCGCAAGGGCGACTACACCCCGCTCGAACCCGTTGCCGGATTGCCTGGACCGCCGCCGCCGCCGATCCAGCAACCGGCGCAGCAGCAATAATCGGAGAACTCCGTGGCTGACTCCTACACGCAATTTCTTCAGGTCCGGCTGCCGGCGACCAACAGCTACAACAACACCTGGGGCTCGACCCTCAACAGCGACACGGTGAGCCTGCTCGACACCGCGGTCGCCGGCTGGACCACGGTCGGGCTCGGATCCGCGACGACCTACAGCCTTCCGGCGCTCACCGGCGGCTCGAGCTCGATCTCGCGCTACCTCGGCCTGTACGTCACCGGCACGCCGGCGAGTGCGGTCACGATCACGGTGCCAGCCACGGTCACCGGCAAGCTCTACCTGGTCAACAACCAGACCGCCCAGCCGATCACGATGACGTATGGGGGCGCCGGCACGACCGCGACGGTCAACCCGAACGAGCTGCGCCTGATCTTCTGCGACGGGACCAACGTGATCAGCGTGACCGCCGCGGCCTCGAGCTCGAGCTCGATGAACAACGTCCCGTACTCGAACTGGGCGCGCACCTCGAGGACCGCTGCCGAGATTGCCGGCAACACCGTCGTCGTCAACAACATCTCGGTGCCGACCCGCTTTCCGTTCGCAACGGTCACCGAGGCGCCGACGACCACGGTCGATTGCAACGCCGGCAACTCCCAGATCCTGACCCTCACCGGCAATCGCGTCATGGCCGCGCCGGTGAACCCGGCCGACGGCCAGGTCCTCTGGCTGATCGTCCAACAGGACGGCACCGGCGGCCGCACCTTGAGCTGGAACGCCGCGTTCTACTTCGAGAACGGCGTGCCGCCAACGCTCGGCGCCGCGCCTGGCGCGATCGACGTGTTCGAGATGCGCTACAACGCCGCGCTCGCCAAGTGGCTTGCCGGGCACTTCGCGAACCTGAATCCCGGCACCGGCACGACTACCGGGATCACGATCTCCTCGAACTGCGTTGACTGGAACCTGACCGCGGTGATCGGCACGCTCGGCGCGCCGCAGACGATCAACATCACGGTCGCGCCTGGCGTCGTCATCGAAGCCTCGAGCCCGCTGGTCGCGGCCATGGACCTCTCGGGCGTCATCAGCGGCTCGACGATCAACCTGGTGAACCAGGGCTACATCCTCGGCCACGGTGGCGATGGCGCCGATGGCGCGGTCGCGAACTACCCGGGATCGGGCGCGACCGTGCTTGCCGCGGGGTTCGCGACCGCCGGCGGCAAGGCGATCAACGGACCCGGCTCGGGCGTCACGCTCAACATCACGAACGCCTCGGGTCATATCTGGGGCGGTGGTGGTGGTGGTGGCGGCGCTGGCGCGACGGACGGCGGTGGTGGCGGCGACGGCCTCGGCAACGGTGCTGGCGGCGGTGCGGGCGCCGGCAACGGCAAGCGCGGACGCGGCGGCCGCGGCGTGTTCATCGGCGGCGGTAGCAGTCCGGCATCGGACGGTGGCGACGGCAGCATGAGCCTCACCGCGTCGGCCTTCGGCGCAGCCGGTACGAGCACGCAGAACGGCGCAGGCGCGGCCGGAACCGCCGGCGCCGGCGGCGACTGGGGGACGGCCGGCGCGCCCGGCACGAACCCGGCTACGACGCCCGTCGGTCACACCGGACCGTTCTCGGCCGGCGGCGCGGCGGGCAAAGCCGCCGAGCTCAACGGTGGCACGGCGACCTTCGTGAGCGGCTCAGGCGCTCCGAACGTGAAGGGCGCGGTGGCCTGATGGCCGGCCCGCGCAAGGGCGAGTTCGTCTCGCTGCCGCTCGGACCTGGCGTTCTCTCGAATCCGACCGGCCGCGGAGCTCACACTCGCATCGCGTTCCAGAATTGGGATCGCTGGACCGACTCGAACTGGGTCCGCTGGCACAAGCTCTTGCCGGAGAAGCGCGGCGGCTGGGAATACATCCCGCTGCTCGAGGCGATCCCGACCGCGCCGCCGACCGCGCCGCAGTTCCTTCTCACGTTCGACGGTGCCAATGGCTCGCCGTCGATCATCGACTCATCGGTGAACAATATCGCCGTGACGAACAATGGGGGCGGCCTGACGGGCGGCCCGGTCGTCATCGACACCACGAACCCAAAAGTCGGCACCGGCGCTGGGAGCTTCTCCGGCGCGAGCGGCAACGTCTCGCCCTTTCCGCGAAACGGCTCGTACCTCTCTTGGCCGGTGACGCAGAACGGCCCGATCGACCTCGACCTCGGCGACTTCACAGTCGAGTTTTGGATGTACCCGCGCCTCCAGAACTTCTGGGGACCGACCGGCGAGCTGTTCAATTATTGGCCGCCGTCCGGGAGCGCCACGGGCTTTCGGATCTATTGCCTCACCGAATCCTCGGTCAACCCGACCAACGTCGTGTTCCAACCAAACCTGATCGCAACGTCGATTTCGTCGCCAACTACGATCCCTCTCTTTCAATGGACCCACGTGGCCCTCGTGCGCTACGGGTCCGTCATTACCCTGTACATCAACGGCACATCGGTTGGCAGTTCGACGGCCCCTTCCACCGACTCTTTCGCGGCCGCACCGACCGTCGCGTACATTAATTTCGACAACTTCCAGGGGTCGCAGGAAAACTCTTACGACGGCGAGCTCGACGAGTTCACGATCTACAAGTACGCCAAGTACACCTCGAACTTCACGCCCGGCACGCAACCCACGCCGACGCAGATCCCGCCGGGCCTTTACATCGGCACCGCTCGAGCGCTGGCGGACTGGGCGTCGCTCGACGGCCAGTATTGGGTCGCGATCGCCGACAACATGAAGGCGTACATCACCGACCTGGCGACGCTCTACGACATCACCCCATCGCGAAAGAGCTCGAACCTCACGAACTGCATCAGCGCGACGAGCGGGAGCGCCGTGCTCACGATCGTCGATACCGACCACCGGGCCAACGACGGCGACTACATCACGATCATCGGGGCGGTGAACGTCGGCGGCCTGGAGGTCAATGGCGAGTGGCCGATCACCTTCGTCGATGACAACACCTACACCATCACCGCGCTCGGCGACGCGACCTCGACCCAGACCGGCGGCGGCAATTTCACGATCCGTTACGACATCTACCCGGGCAACGCATCGAACGGCGAGGGCACCGGGTACGGCACCGGCGTATACGGCGAGAGCACCTATGGCACGCCGCGCCCCGCTGGCACCGGGTACGTCTCACGGCTTCGGACCTGGTCGCTCGACAACTACGGCGAGGACCTGATCCTCAGCCCGTCCGACGGCGGGATCTACTGGTGGCAGCGCCAATTCGGCCCGAGCTCGCAGGCGACGCAGCTCGCGAACTCGCCGGACGGGTGTCAGCGCGTGCTGATCGACCACAACCGCCAGTCGCTGATCGCCTTCGGGTGCACCGACATCAACGGCAACTACGACTCGATGCTGGTGCGCTGGCCGGACATCAACGACTTCACCGACTGGGTTCCGTCCGACGTGAACGACGCCGGCAGCCAGGTCCTGCAGGGCGGCTCGAGGATCGTCACGGCGCTGAACACGAAAAGCCAGGCGCTCTGCTTCACCGACACGACGCTGTTCCGCGTGATCAGCACCGGCACGACCCAGGTTTACGATTTCGTGCCGGCCGGCGACTGCACGATAGTCGGCCCGAACGCCGGCGCCGATGTCGATGGCGTGGCGATCTTCATGGGGTTCGACAACTTCTACTCGTACGAGGGCACGCTCAAGGTCCTGAACTGCGAGGTCTGGGAGACGGTGTTCGACCCGAACGTCTCGACGAGCCTCCTACGCACGCAGTCCGAGAAGGTGGTCTGCTACACCTACGAGCCCAAGACCGAGGTGACCTGGCTCTACCCCTCGATCGGGGGCTCGGGCGAGTGCGACCGATACGTCTCCTACAACTGGGACGACCAGGTCTGGTACTACGGCGCGTGGAACCGAACCTGCGCTCGAGGGCGATCCTCAGCGATGGGCGGCTACCCTTACTCGGTTGCGAACGGCTACCTCTACCGCGACGAGATTGGAACCGACGCGGTCGAAGCCAGCGGCACGGTCGGCCTGGGCTTCTCGATGCGGACCCTCGACATCACGACCGGCGGCCGGATGACGCCGCAGACGATGGGCGGATCCGATGCGCGCTTCCTCGTCGGCGGGTCGGACTCGCACCTCCTGGTGCGGCACATGGTCCCGGACTTCGCCTACTTCACCGGCGCGATGCAGCTCACTCTCAAGACCAAGGACCGGCCGCAACAGGCGAGCTACCGGCAGTACGGCCCCGTGCCGTTCTCGCCGACGAGCGAGCAAGTGGACATCGACGCGAAGGGCTCGCAGCTCGTGATCGAGCTCGACAACTACACCGAGGGCGTTGACCCGTACTTCTCGAACGTCACGCTCCTCCTGCCGATGCAGGGCGTCAACGGCGCGACCACGACGGTCGACGTCTCCGGCTACGGCTGGACGACTGGCTTTATGGTCAACTCCACCTTGAGCTCGACGAACCCGAAATTCGCGGGGACCGCCTATTACGGGCTCCCCTATTACGACGGGTGGAACGGCGCGCAAGGTCCTTACTACTCGTACGGCGCCGGCTGGTTCATCCCGATAAGCGTTGGCGACGAGCTGGATTTTCTCAGCGGGAGCGCGGATTTCACCGCCGAGTGCTGGTTCGCGTTTCCATCGACGATGACGGCGGGGGACCTCGCCGTCCCGATCGTGATCGGAACAAGCTCGATCATTGGCTACAACCAGGTCGCGAGCAACCGGCAGGCGTATATCGCGGCGACACCGAACCAGTCGCCGATGACCAGCTTCAACCTCACGCTTTGGAGCGAGTCCGGCGCACCCTCGGCCCCGACCATCCAGGTAACCTCAGCCCCGGAAGTCTGGCATCACGTTGCCTGGGTTCGCCACAACGGGCTGCACTACCTCTACGTGGACGGGGTTTCGGCGGGCGCCGGCTTCGTTGTCAACCCCCTCCCGTATGGGCCGCACCCGCCGAATATCTCGGTCGGGTTCACTGACACATATACGAGCGCGAACGGCGTGCGCGTCCAGGACCTTCGGATCACGAAAGGAATCGCGCGCTACACCGCGGCCTTCACGCCGCCGACGCTCCAGTTCCCGACCGCGACCTCGGATCCGGTGGCCGCGAGCGGCACCAGTTTTCGGATGGGCATCTGGCAGGGCTTCGCGGTGCCCTACGGCAAGCGGTAGCCCGTGGCGCTCACACCGAAGCAGCCGCGTACCGACGTCCAGTTCGGCCGATCCTACGACCAGGAGAAGCTCAACCGGCTCGTTGACGATTTGCAGCGCTCGCAACAGAACATCGCGACGCTGCTCGAGCAGGTCGCAGCGCTCCAGGGCGCCGGCGGCACGACCACGGTGCCGTCTCACGAGCTCGCCGGCGAGACTGGCCTCGGCACCGCTCACACGGTCTCGGGGCTTGTCGCCGGCCAGGTGCTGCGCGCGAACTCGCCAGACTCGGCGAACTTCCAGCAACTCGCCCTTGCCGACCTTGCCGATGTAGATCCGACCAGCTTCGGCGCGCCCTCGAGCGGCGACCTGGTGCAGTTCATCGACGGGTACTGGGTCGCGGCCCCGAACGACGGCGGCCTCGGGATCGGACCGCCCGGCGCCGACGCGGTCCTGATGTACGACGTCGCGGCGCACGGCTTCGCCTGGGCGTTGCCGGGCCTGGCGTTCAAGATCACCGCCGGCCAAGCCGCGGTCGATCCGACCGCGATCGTCCACGGCGAGCTCGAGGACCTGCTCGCGAACGACCACCCGCAGTACGGGCGGATCGCGGCTGCGAACCTGTGGACGCAGGCGCAGACCCTCGAGGGCGGTTTCGCCGCCGGCGCCGATAGTTCGGTTGCCGGCGACTTCAGCCAGGCCGCGGCCGAACCGCAAGCGCTGCTCGAGAACACCGACGACATCACCAACGAGGGCTGGTGGGCGCGCCAGGCGAACCCCGGGCAGCTCGCCGACTCGGCGCTCAACGACGATGGTTCGGTCGGTGAGGCGTGGGTCACGGTCAGCCGCAGCGGCGAGCTCGTCCAACAGATCAACCTCCAAGGCGACGAGCTCACGTTCAACGGCGATGACGTCGTCACCGGCGCCGCGAACTTGAACGGCGCCGGCGGTACGGGCCAGGTGTTTGTCGGCCGCTCGGGTTCGACCCTCCTGTTCGCCGGCCTGATCCCCGGCAACAACCTCTCGATCACGCCGGAATCGACCGGGCTTCGGCTCGATGCGTCCGGCGGCGGCGCGACCGGCGCGCAAGGGCCGCCGGGGCCTGCCGTGTTTTTCTCCGCCGAGGATGGCGAGGACGGCTGGGACGCGGTGCCTGGCCGCGATGGCGCCAACGGGGTCACGGGCGCGCAGGGACCTCCAGGACCGGCGATCTTCCTCTCCGCCGAGGACGGCGAGGATGGCGCCGATGGGCCGCCAGGCATCGCCGGAGTCGCCGGCGCGCCAGGTCCGGCGGGATCCCAAGGCGTGCTGCTTCTGTTCGAGGGCGAGCCTGGCGACGACGGCGCGCCAGGCCCGGCGGGAAGTCCAGGACCGTCCGGCCGCCCTGGCGCGACTGGCGCGACTGGGGCCGCGGGGCCCGCCGGAGCTCCCGGCGCGCAGGGCGTACTCCTGCTGTTCGAGGGTGAGCCTGGCGAGGACGGGTCGCCCGGGCCGCCTGGCGCGAACGGCTCCGGCGGCGGCGGAGGGACCACCTACGAGATTTACGCGCCGGCGACCGCGCACGGGACCCTCCCGCCGATGCCGAGCACCCAGGGCTGGACGCTGTCGCACGCTTCCACCGACGCGTACGTGTGGACGGTTGCGAGCGACGGATCCTGGTTGCTGTCCGCGCCGAGCCCGTCCCAATGGGGTTTCATCTGGCGCGCCGACCCGGGCGGCAACCTCGACGTGCGCGTGTTCGTCGTGCCCGGAACGACATCGGGTGCGTTCGCGTTCCTGGTTCGCAACGCGGCGAACGGCGAAATGATGTCGCTCGGCCCGGTCACCCCCAACATCGACGCGATGTATCTGACCGGGGCGGCTGGCGCCGGCGCGTTCAACGGCGCCACCTGGAGTTCGACTCCTGAGTCCGTCGGCGTGCCGTCGAGTTACTCGGTCAACGTAAGCCCCTATTGGTGGCGCTTCACGCGGGTCGGGACGACCTGGTCGCTGATGGCGTCGGTTGATGGGGTCATTTGGGACACGCTCTATTCCTTCGCCGAAACCTTCGTTCTCACCTACAGCGAGATCGGGATCGCCGCGCTTAACGGGGCCGGCTCGACCGGCGGCGTGCGCTTCCTCGGGCTCTCCGGCCTTGGCGTCCCGGTCCCCTCCTACGTGAACATCGCCGCGCCGGTCGATGCGGCGGCCGCCGCGATCCTCGCCTCGAGCCCTGCCGCGTTCTGGAAGTGCGACGACGCGAGCGGGGGTTTCGAGGATTACAGCGGCAACGGCTACAACCTCACGACGATCAGCGGGACCGTCGACTTCAATAACGGAGGGATCGTACGTACGCGTCCCGGCGCCCTATTCGCGAGGATCGGCACAATCGCGGGCGCCAATGGCGTTGGCGCGACAACCCAACTCGGGCTCACGTTCCCGCTTCTCAACTGGTCCGCGGAAGGAATAATCGCGACGACCTCGAACGTCGGGTCCTCCGGGATGCGAATCTTGGATATGCGGCCGTCTGGTTCGTCGGCTCCCGCGATTATTGTCTTTTACTCGATCGGCACCGGCTTCGAGTGCTGGTATCCGGGCACGTCGAATATCCTGACGGTACCCTTCATCGCGCAGGCTGGCACCCCCTTCCACTTCGCTGTCACCGTCTCGACCGCCGGCGGCACGAGCACGATCACGTTCTACGTCAACGGCTCGCCGATCGGCTCCGTGACCGCCGCGCAATCTACCGTCTCCGGCACGCAGGCCGTGAACATCGGCGGATTCGGCCCCGACAACAGCGACCCATTCCTGGTCGCGAACGTCGCGATCTTCGGGCGCGCGCTCACCGCCGCCGAGGTCTCGGCACACGCGAACGCGGGTTTCGGCAGCCCGTCGCTGATCGGCAATTCGGTCCCGAACTGCGCCTTCACCGTGAACGCGCTTCCCGCGGCGACGAACCTGACCACCGAGGGGACGCTCGACTGGCATATGTGGGGGAACCTGCTTTACCTCGAGGCGCAAAACCCGAACAACGTCTATCGGAAGGCCCAGGGCATCGCGGCGCTTCGGCGCCTTTTCACCGACCAACTCGCCGGCCCTACTGCTTCGTTCAATGCGTCGGCCTATTGGACCGCGTCTTGGTCAGCGGGCGACGCACAGCACACGAGCGCCGCTGGCACGAACACCACTGGGACAAACGTGAGCGCGTCGATCGGAACTGGCATGAAGCTCGTCGTCGATGCCGAGCGCCGCACGCGGTACTTGCGCCTCTACCTCTCGTGCGGCACCACCTACCGGGTCATCTGCACGATGTCGGACGGCACCCAGTTCATGCAGACTGGGATCGCGACCGGCAACGCCCAGGTCGTCGTCGCGTACAACAGCGCCACCGACGGCGCCGAAATGAGCGTTCAGATCCACGCCGAGGCCGCCGTGAATATCGGGTTCCTGGCGGCGACCCTCGCTTACAGTTAATCGGAAGGAGTAGCGAAAATGCAGCAACGAGCTCTCAACATCCCGCCGATCGCAGTGCCCGCGGCGGTTGCGAACCTGCTGAACTGCGGGGTGACGTCCCTCGCCGGCCCGGTCGGCATGACGCTCACCCAGCCGTACCTGCTGGTGAAGCACATCCGGGCGATCAACAAGACCGCCGCGGCGATCACTCTGACGACCTACAAGGGCCTAACCGGCGGCAGCGCCGCCGGCACCGAATGGGGCTTCCAGGGCGTCTCGATCCCGGCCAACTCGTACCTCGACTGGTACGGCTCGGCGCGATTCGACGCGGCCGACTTCCTGACCGGAGCCGGTAGCGCCACGGGGATCACCCTGAACGTCGAAGGTGAGGCCGGCCTGTCGTAAGACCTGACAGGGGCTGGCATTACTGCGGGTGAAACCGTCCCGTAGGATGCCAGCCATTCACCGCGCCGGCGCTCCCGGTGCGCCGGACGGTCGGGGGTCGGATGATCGAGTTCATGGTGCTTTCAGCGCCCCGCTCAGGTTCCACCTGGGCCGCGACCTGGCTGACCGGCGACCGATCGCTGTGCCTGCACGACCCGACGCTCGAGATGCGCCCCGAGGAGCTTGAGAAGCTCGAGTGCGATCGCCGGCTCGGGATCGCCGATACCGCGCTTGTCCTCATCCCGGAGTTCGTGAACGCGAACCCGTGCCCGAAGGTCATCCTGCACCGGCCGATCGCCGAGGTGAACGCGTCCCTCGAGCGCATCGGCCTCACCAAGGTCCCCGACCACACCAAGGACCTGCTCACGAAGGTCAACGGGATGCACCTGCCCTGGACGTCGCTGTTCAACCCGACGACCGCCGACGCGATCCACCGGCACCTGCTCGGGCGTCCGATGGATCGCCGGCGCCACGACGAGCTCGTCCGCACGCAGATCAACCCGCGGTTCGATCGGCTCCCGATCAACATCGACATCGTTCACGAGTTCCGCCGGCGCATCGAAATGGGGCTGCGCGCATGAGCTCGAGCGGCCAAGAGGAGGGACGGTAATGCCTGCAGCATGGGTAATGGCCGGGACCGCGGCGCTTGGCGCGGTCCAGAGCATCATGGGGAACAGCGCCGCCTCGAAGACCAACGCGATCAACAACCAGATCGCCCAACAGAACGCGAACGCCCAGGGCACGATGCTCAGTAAGGCGTCCGACATCGCGAACACGCCGTTCACCGCGTACACCGGCAACCTCACCGCGCCGATGTCGGGCAACGAGCAGCTCGGCTACGACCAGGCGGCGAGCGCCGCGTCGCCGAACGGCCCGGCGGCGACCGACATGACGAGCGCGAACAACCTGGTGGACCAGGTCGCGGGGAACAGCAACTGGAATAGCGCGACCGCCGACAAGTACATGAACCCGTACACCCAGGCGGTGACGGACCAGGCGCTCAATGCGGCGAACCGCGACTACGAGCAGAACCTCACGTCGATGAACGAGCGCGCGGCCCAGACCGGCGCGTTCGGCGGTGGGCGCAACGCGATCCAGCAAGGCGAACTCGCCGGCCAGAACCAGTTGAATCTCGGCAACATCACCGCGACCGGGAACGCGAACGCCTACGACTCGGCGATGCGCGCCTGGAACATGGACAACGCGGCGAAGCTGAACGCGGCCAACGCCTACGAGAAGGCCGGCGGCGACATCACCAAAATGAACGGCGCCGACATCTCGAACCTGATGAAAACCGGCGGGGTTTCGCGCGCCGTCTCGCAGACCGGCCTCAACAACGCCTACGGGCAGTTCATGCGCCAACAGAATTGGCAGGCCAACCAGCTCCAGCCGCTCATGGAAGCGATGGGCAAGACCCAGGGCGGCGTGCGGCAGACCGCGCCGGTGCAATCGAACACCGCGAACCAGTTGCTCGGCCTCGCCTCGACGATCGGCGGCCTGTTCGGCAGCGGCAGCTCGCCTGGCGGCGGGACGAGCGCCGCGGACTCGGCGGCGAGCGGGATCTCCGACATCGGCGGCGGCGGGTCGGCCCTGAGCTCGAGCTACTTCGACCCGTCGCAGCTCACCTACTCGGGCGGCGCGATGGACGCGTCCGGTATGAGCCCGTTTAGCGGGTAAGGGGACCACGATGGCAGCAGGATCAATCGTCGGACAGGTGGACCCGAACGCGATCGCCGCGGGGCTTCCCGATCCGACCCAGAACCCGATCGAGGTCGGCGCTGTGCCGCCGCCGCCTGGCGTCGCGCCTGGCGCGCCTCCGATCGCGACCGTACCGGCCGCCGGCGCCGCTCCAGCCCCAGCGCCGCTGTCTCCCCCGGCGCCGGCTGGCGCGGTGTCCGGTGCGCCGCTTGACGCGCCACCGGCAGCGGGCGGCAAGCGCACGATCCCGACCGGCCCGGCAACGCCGCCGAAGTTCGATCCGAAGAAGCTCGCGACCGCGAACAACACGCTCGACCTTCTGAACGCGATGACGCCGAAGTCGCGCACCTCCTACATGACCTGGTGGGAGAGCCAGCACGGCGACATCAACGACCGCTACGACCACCTCCAGCAACAGCTCGGCACGCGGCCGCCGACCGATCAGCCGATGTCGAAGAAGGAGAAGTTCGCCGAGCTCCTCCAGTTCGGCCTACACCTGATGCGAAATTCCGCCGCGCCTTCGACGAACCAGGGTGCGGTCCTCGAGGGCACGCTCTCGGACAGCGTCGACCAGGCGAACCGCCAGCACGCCGCCGCGATCGCCGGTGAGCAACGCCAGTACGATGAGAACGCCAACGCGATCGAGCGCGGCCGCGAAGCCGACATGAAGGGGATCGGCACGTTGCCGCAGGCGATGGCGCTCGACCAGCGCGCGAACCTCGCCGCCCAGGAAGCGCCGCTTCGCACCGCGCAAGCGCTCGAGACCGGCAACAAGGCGCTCGGGATCAACCAGCCGCCTCGCGGGCCGTTCACGTTCATCCAGAACGACAAGAACGAGATATTCGCGGTCGATCGCGGGCCGGACGGAAAGGTCCGCGCCGAGCCGCTCGGGATCGCCGGCCGCGTCCTCGGGCACAACACCGGCAGCGGCGTGCGCGCCGGCGCCGACACCGCGCAGATGCGAAACTTCGGCTTCCTGACCACCCAGCTCCACATCCCGTCCGATGTCGCGAGCCAGATCGCGTTCCGGGTGCGCTCGGGCAGCCCGACCGCCGATCACCTCTCGGTCTACAACTCGGTGCTACGCGCTACCATGGGCGACACCGCGGCCGCTTCCAAGGCCGCCGATGCGTACGTCAGCGACGAGTACGGCGCGCAGGCGCTCGCCGGCGTCCGCACGCCGATCGTCCCGCCGCCAGGTCCGCCGCCGGCCGCGTTCGCCGGCCTGAAGCCGGGCATGGTGCGCCGGTTCAAGGACGGCTCGGCCTGGACCGTCGGCAAGGACGGCAAGCCGATGCGCCTCAACACGCCGCCGCCAGCGGTCCTGAAGTAGGCCGTGG
>JAEHJW020003885.1_pt1 | contig 29324 bp, 41 predicted proteins | sample 9271431 | NCBI WGS metagenome assembly JAEHJW02 | reverse complement strand
TAGGTCCACATATCGCAGAGTGAAGCGTCATGTACAAGGTAATCGAGAAGCTCGACAGCGGATTCTATCAGGCGTTTGAGACGCTGAGCCCCGAGCAGGCCAGAGAGGCGCTGCGCGCCGGCTGGAGTACAGAGCGACAGCGCTCGTACAACGCAGCAACGCTGACCTGCGAGGCGTGCAAGGGATGGGGCTACCTGATTGTGCGGAGGGGCCGCACGACCATCCGAGAAAACTGCGGGTGTCCGGTTTGTCTGGGCACCGGCAAGGTCTACAGACACCACATTAGGGAGGCTGCGTGAGTATGAGTAGTGTAGACGGAACGCTCGCTGAGCGCGGCAAGCGCTACGGTGAGTTTAAGCACAACGCCGAAACGGCGCAGATGCTCAAGGCTGTCCTGCGTGCCGCCAACGGCCATGGGTGGAGTGCCATGGAGACTGACCAGCGTCAGGCCCTGGACATCATCTGTGACAAGGTGGCGCGAATCGTGTGCGGAGACCCGGACTACGTAGACAACTGGCACGACATCGGAGGATACGCCCGTCTAGTGGAGACGCGGCTTCTGCTGGACGCAGCTACGTGAGCCGCCGCCATCTGATAATCCCCGATACGCAGGTCAAGCCAGGTGTAGACACGTCGCACATAGACTGGGCGGCTCTGGCAATCGTTGACTACAAGCCGGACGTGGTTGTCCACCTGGGCGATCACTTCGACATGTCTAGCCTGAGCACCTACGCACGCCAGGGCGAGCGGGAGGGACTGCGCATCGCCGAGGACATACACGCTGGCGTTACCACGCTGGCGCGTCTGGTGGGGCCTGCCCACGCGGAGTCTAAGCGGCTGAAGGACGGCCATCGGGAACGCTGGAATCCAGAGCTACACTTCCTGCTCGGGAACCATGAGCACCGCATTTCGCGGGCAATCCTGGACCATCCAGAGCTGCAAGGCACGCTGTCTTTAGACACTCTCGGCATAGACGTGATGGGCTTTACTCGTCACGACTTCCTGGAGATTGTCGAAATAGACGGCATCAGCTACTCGCACTACTTCTCGAACACACACTCGGGACGACCCATAGGCGGCAGCATAGACAACCGGCTGAACAAGATCGGCCGCACCTTTGTGCAGGGACATGAGCAGGGGTTTCTGTACGGCGTGCGCCAGCTGCCAGGGGACCTGACACGACACGGGCTGGTAGCCGGGAGCTTCTACTTGCACGACGAGGCGTACAGAGGGAAGCAGGGCAACGGCGAGTGGCGGGGCATCGTGGTGCTGAACGAGGTGCACGACGGCAAGTTCGACATCATGCCGTTGTCTATGGAATACCTGCGGAGGCGGTACTCATGAGCCAGTCAGATGCGCATGTACAAGATTCCTACATCATCGCGCTTACCAAATTCGAGCAGAACGAGAAAGGGCATATGCGGATGACGGCGCAGCTGCCAAGCGGGCGCCAGGTGGCAAGCGAGTGGTTCGACCCCGGCAAGCGCCGGGAGGTAGGTCTAAAGTGGATACCGGGAGTGCGGGAGCAAATCATACTGGACGAGGAGGAGACGAAGCTGCGAGCCCGCAGGGACGCAGCCCTGTCTACGAGACAGTCCCAGAGCGATGCCCCAGATGCGGAGGAGAGACCGCACTCAGAGACGGCGCCGATGTCGCCGAGTTTGAATGCGGAACCATCGTCTGGCGCGGCCGGACGGCGTACCCAGGACACCGCTGTGCGCGAGACTGACCCGCTAAAGTTCGCTCAGCAGCAGGCGCACGCGGCACGTACTGACCTGGAGTTCTGGAACGCGCGCGCCCAGGAAGCAGCCGAGCGCGTGGCCGCAGCGGAGCAGCGGCTGCACCAATGGGAAACGATTTTCAATAACCTGACCCTTCCGAAACGACAACTGGAGCTGTTCTAATCATGTCTATCCTGTCTACCATCAAGTCAACGTTCTTCCGTGTCGAGCTGTCGGTTGATCGCGTGATCGATGACATCGTGCACAAGGTGGAGCACCTGTCCCTCATCGAGCGCGTCAAGCGCGACGCAGCTGCGCTGCACGAGGCTGCGGCTAACAAGGAGGTTGACCTGTCAGAGGCGGCGCATGCCGAGGCTGACCGCGCTCGGGCAATGGCCAAGAAGTTCTCTGCGCTGATCAGTGATGGGGTCTAAGCCGTGAGGAGGATAGAGTACGCCATGCTGGTTCTATCTGTGGCTGTGCTCACCCTCGGCGCGTCGTACGTGCTACTTCCGATGATTCTGGAGCTTGCGTGGAACGTCGCCATGGTGCCGCTGGTTCATGCACCCCCGGTCACGTTCTTGGAGTCTGTCGGGATCGTGGTGGTACTGTCTATCGTTGGGACGCTTCTGTTACCTCTCGGCGCGTAGTAGACAGTAGACAGCCATGACGTGTCTGGCGGGAAGGGACTATCTAACAGTCCAGGAAGCTGCGGAGTACGCTGGGATTTCCTACAGCCATTGGAAGTCCCGCGTGCAACCGCGCTTCCCGCCGGGGCGATTTCATGGCAAACTCATATACCGCAGGGCTGACGTTCAGCGGTACATCGAGCAGGTAACACAATGGCCACACTCTACAAGCGCGGAGACTCCTATTACCTCAATTGGTACGACTCGGCGGCGGGGAAGCAGCGGAGAGAGTCCCTTGGAACGAGCGATGAAGGGACTGCCCAACTAAAGCTCGCTCAGAAAGAGTACGAACTGGCCGGAGGCGTAGTGCCGCGATTCAGCGGGGCAACGCTCTTCGGCCATTTTGTTTTGAATGATTACTTGCCGTGGCACAACGCCAAGTTCCCTGACTCGCACTTTCGGACCAAGCAGATATGCGAGCAGTGCTTTCTAGACTTTGCCGCTGTCTCATTAGACAGGATTACCAAGCAGTCTATCGAGAAGTGGCTTGCGTCCCGCATTACCCGCGTGGGTAAGGACCGTCACAAACGGACAGTCGTTGTCTCCAGTGAGACAGCCTCCAAGGAACTTAGGACTCTCAAGGCCGTACTCAATGCGGCAGTGCATTGGGGAAAGCTATCTGTATCGCCGGCTGAGGGGGTCAAACCTCCCAAGAGCAAGCGCAGTGCTCCTATTCACTTTTACAGTAGGGAAGAGCTGTCTAAGCTCTATGGGAGTCCGCATGGTAGCTGGTGGAAGCTATTGGCCAATACCGGGATGCGGCGGGCGGAAGGGCAGCACTTGAAGTGGGCAGACGTAGACTGGGATCGCAAGGAGATTCGCGTGCTGTCTACGGATGATGCCCGCACCAAGTCGGGACACTGGCGGCCCATCCCGCTAAGCTCGGGGGCACACGAGGCGCTGGCCGCGCTTGCCCCGGAGACAGGCAATACGGACTACGTGCTGCCCCGCATGGCCGGGCCGAGCCTGTCCAGGCTGTTCCTGAAAGAGGCACAAGAGCTGGGGCTCTCGGGGAGCATTCACAGCCTGCGGCACAGCTACGGATCGCACATGGTCATGGGGAATGTCCCCCTCCGCAGCCTTCAGGTACTCATGGGACATCAGAGCTTTGTCACTACGGAGCGGTATGCTCATCTGGCGGAGGATCATCTTCGGGAGCAGGCCAGGGCCATCAGCCTGTAAGGAGGAACCAGTGCCGCGAGTAGCTTACATACCCCTTATCCACGGGGGACACGCCAAAATAGACGCCTACTGGTATGAACGCCTAGCACACATCCGCTGGCGCGAGCACAGGGGCTATGCCCGGTCAAATGGGCTGTTCATGCACAGGTTAGTAGCTGGGATTCATCCTTTGGAGCGCGTGAGTGATCTAGAAGTTCATCACCGGAACGGAGACAAGCTCGACAATCGGGTATCTAATCTGTATCTCTGCTCCGCAGCGGATCACAGGGCCATACACGCGGGGACGCGCTGTGCTAGTGATCTAATTTTACAGCACACCATGGCCAAATATGGCCGACAGCCGTCCGCACCGCTCCGAGCTATTAGTAAATAAATCAGTGACTTAGTGGCGCTCCCTACGGGATTCGAACCCGTGTTCTAGCCTTGAGAGGGCCGTGATAGACGGCTGTCTAATCAGGGACTTACGCCAAGAGTGTGCTAGTTTCTGTGCTAGAAACAAAAAAGGCCCGCACTAGGCGGGCCAATCGGGAGATTCTGCTGTAGGGCGTTTATTTGGTCTATTAGCCGCCCTTGGGCGGGACGTGCCGTAGGAGCATCTGGAGCAGTTCGCGGCCGTGGTGGTCAGCAAATAGCTCTGTGATGGCTCTGGCGAGTCCCTCTACCTTCCCCTCGTTTACCGAGTCCTCGGCATAGCCGAGTTCGTGCAGGACGGCGTGCGACCACTCGTGCCAAAAGCTACCGGCCCACATGGCCGGCTCGTTCTGGCATTTGCTGATCTTGATGGACTTGCCGGACGGCCCGGTAGACATCATGCCGGCTGCGTCCTCGGAGTCCAGGTCCGCCCTTGGATCGAGGTCGTAGTAGACATGCAGGACCGGGACCTTAGACGGGAATCCCTTAGCGCGCCTTCTTGGCTTTCTTGTAGCGTCTGGCTTTTCTGCGGGCTTGGGTGCGGCGCGCTTGGTTGTCATGCGTCTGGTGTCTCACTGCTAGTGCGAGAGCGACGGACGCAGATGCGATTGCCGTCACTGCCGCGAGGGCTTGTAGGAGCTGTACTGTGGTTGTCAGGGAGGCGACAGCGCCCCCGGCGCTTAGGGCGCCGGAGACGCATGCCGCTTTTATGTCTCCTGAGAGCATAATCTCGCCCCCACGCTACGCGACAAAGCCGAAGTGGACAGCTGCGAATGCCAGCACCATGCCGAGCATATAGCTGCCGAAGTCGCCGAGGTTCATCATGAACGTCTGCGGCGTAGTCTCGAAGTGCTTGTCTACGTAGAACTCCTTGACGCCGAACAGCACCGTGGCGATGCCGAATGCCCACGCATTGGGGAACGTCACGAACAGCGCGTAGCCGAATAGCCAATGCGCGTTAAACCCCGTGACCCATGAAGGGATTGCCGGGATAAAGCGCTTCAGGAGCGCCGCGATCTTGTTTGCCATCTTAGCGACCCCGCAGCGAGCGCACGGCCGAGCCCACGGCGTTAACCGTTGCCGGGTGCATGAACACATAGCCGCCTACGCCGATCTTCACGACATCCCAGACTTCCATGTACTCGGCTGGCGTGACATTAGGAGCGGTAAAGCCGAAGAAGCGCGCCACTACCAGGCTGAGCAGCACAAGCATGAAGATGGGGCGCCAGTCTGCCTCTAGCCAGTGCGAGCTGGACGCCTCCGCCTTGATGATCCCGGCAGCCGCCAGGTTCTCCTGCAATTCCTGCTCGGCCTCTTTGCCGGCGATGTTGGTGCGGAGTTCGTCTAGAGCGGCTTGCGCCTCCATGACCTTGGTTTTGTCCGCAGGACCAAACCTGTCTAAGCCGTCTTTGATTAGGCCGACGACAGTGCTGATCGGGTCTCCGAGAGACAGGCGCATGTCTAAAACGCTCCGGTAGCTAAGTAGTTTGCTATTCTGGTGGCGCGGCCGGGACGGTCCAGTCCCTCGGGCTGCACCTGGTGCGCCCACTCGCTGTTGAGCAGGCCGGTCCGAACGTCCTCCCATCGGCCGTCCCATATTGCGCGGCGGGTCTCGACAAACTCGGACCAGTGGGCTACGCCCATGTTGAAGCAGAGTTCCGCTACGGCGTTCTGTCTGGCGTCCGTGTCTAAGAACTGCCAATCCTTGAGGGCGCGAGCCGGATAGACCCCGCGAAGGGCGATGTCATAGTGCAGCTGAGTGTCTGCCTGGGTCTGCGTCCATACCAGGCCGGACCAGTCCTTGCCGACAGATAGCTTGTGGCCGTATCCTATGGTCCAGTAGCCGAGTGTGTCCTTGTACGCTTCCAGTCGGCAGCCTTCTGCCGAAGATATATCTGTAGCGAGCTTTCCCATGTCCAAAGAGGTGGTCTCCCGTGTCTAAGTCATTTGCGCTTGTAGCTGTGGCCGCAGCCGGTGCGGCGGCAGCAGATGCGGCCGGCAGAACCGGCCACCCGCTGCTTCTGGTAGTCGCCGCTATTGCTGCGGCGTATTGGTGGGCATGGCGAGCCTCGAAGCCACCGACGCCGTAGCTGCCGCCTTGCGCGCCTGTCGGAGCGCGTCGGCGCTTGTCTCCACCAGCTTTCCGACGGCCTCGGGGTTGGTCATGACCCTGGCCAGCCCAAAGTTGGCCGCTGCACCTCCGGCGATGGTCGCAGCCGAACGCCAGTCAGCATGTACGAGGCTGTCTAACACGGCGCCGAGAGCGCCAGCACGCATCCAGGCCCCGGCCGTGTTGGGTGCGTTGGGTAGCACCCCGGTGTAGCTTTTCAGCTCGGCCACGTTCTTGGCCAGCTGAGTAACCTTGTCCGCGTACTGCTCCGGTAGCCTACCGAACAGCGCCTCCCTGGCGTCGGCGTTCATGTTGGACCAGTTGGTAAGGAACGAGCTGGCCGAGAACTGCGCGCCGTTGGCCGTAGTGGCAGCGGACCCAGCCTCGGTGCCGAGGCGCCGCAGCATGGACGCCGCCAGTACCTGTCTATCGGACTCGCCGAGGTGAACTAGCACCCGCCGCAGCGGGATGCTGCCGCCCTTGGTCGTGTTCATCAGGCTATTGAAGATCGTGTCCGTACCGCCGTTCTTGTCTACGACGCGTCCCAGGTTTTCCATCTGCGCCTTGGCCACTTTGTAGGAAGCGTTGGCGCTGTCTATGGCTCCGGCCAGCTTGGGATTAACCAGTCTGGCACCGTCCATGATGTCCTGATTAACTGCGTTGTAGACGTGCTTGAGCGCGCCGTTAACGGCGTCTCCGGCCGTCCAGTCGATGGTCTGCCCGAGCTGTTTCTTCCAGGAGCGCAGCGACGCCAGCGGTACGTGCCCGTTGCCAGTAGACAGCGGGCGCCCGTCTGCGCCCGCCAAGCCGCCGGGACTCGTTCCGGCCATGTCCTGCTTGAGGGCTTCGTACATGCGCACCAGCATGGGTCGAGCCGCCGGCTCCGGGAGTGCCTGTCCCATGTGCGTGCCGTCCTGCGGCGTGGCGGTGAGTTCCTCCAAGGTGTTAAACGTGTGGGTCGGTGCCACCTTGGTGGTAGACGGGATCATGTCTGCGATCTTGTCGAACGGAGCGCCGGCAACCGCCTTTATGTTGGCCATGGCCTTCGTCAGTGACCCCTTGAGCATGTTGCCGGCATCCTCTGCGTCAGCACCCCAGCTGCCTCTCAGGCTGTCTATCAGGTCGGAGACGCGTCCGCCGAGCGCGTGCACCTGGCCAGAAATGGCGTCCCATATGGGAGCGCCGCCGGGCAGACGCCCGACGCTGCTCTCGACGCGCTGGAGTGCTGGGGAGCGCAGCGCCTGACCTACGGTCTTTCCTGGCGCCGCGTTCTGCAATTGGCCAGCCGCCGTGTCTAACGCCTGGGTTGCTCCGACCAGCGCATTCTCCGGTACTGCGCCACCGGGACCCGGCGACGCGAGCTGACCGGCCATCTGCGCCACACTGCCGTCTGGAGTTCCAAGCCCGAATCTCTGGTCCATCTGAGCAATCTGAGCAGACTTTCTCTGCTGAGACAGAGCCACGAGCTGGCTCATGCTGTAGTCCGGGTGCTCCGTGAGGTCCTGCGGCGAAATGTCTAACGTGTCGTCCGTAGCCTGCTCGGCACCGTTGACCGCGCCGCGCGCCACTCCCTGCGCGGCCTGTCCTACGTCGTTGACCATACCCCCCAAGTTGTGCAGGAATCCGCCGGCACTGACCGAGTTGGGAATCTGCGGGAAGTTGCCGCCGCCAGGAGTGTGCACTGTACCACCGCCCCAGCCTGAGGCTGCGGCTGCCGGCGTAAGCCCGAAGTTCGTGCCCCCCATGTTGGGATTGGCGGCCTGCTGCGGTGCAGCCGGCTGCGCCTGCGCGGCGGCCATGTGCTGCTGGAGCATCTGGAACGCCTGCTCCTGCGTGGCCCCTGCTGGGCCGCTAACGCTGTACTTGACGCCCTGCGGGCTAGTGAATATGAACTGCGGCATTACTGGCCTACGACGGAAACTGACCACCCGCTGGGAATCGCCGGAGCGGCTGCTGCCGGCGGCGCAGCGGTACTCTGCGGCGACGGATTTACGGGAGCGCCGGACACGCCGCCAGGTCCGCCCTGCTGCACATTAGTGCCCAGGGCGTGGAGGGTGGCAGGAGCAAGTAGGTTGTTAAACGGCTGGTATCTGCCGAGCGTGCCGGCGTGGTACTTGACGCGCAGCGCGTCGGTCTTTCCGGCCAGGATGCGCTCGGCGGTGCTAATTGCCCCGGTCAGCTGCTGTGGGCTGTTAGCTGTTGCGAGCGGCTTGATGATCTGCACACGCTCCTGCTCGCTGCCGCCAAGGGCGGAGATTGTCTTGCCAATTTCTCCTACGAGCATGTTGCGCAGCTCGGCGAAATTGCCGGGTGCGGCTACGCCTGTCTGTTGCTGGTACGCCAGACGCGCGGCATTGAGCGCAGGAATATTGGTGTTGCCAAGCATCGGAATGAGTGTCAACGCCGCGTTGGCGTGGTTCACTGCGGTGTTAATGGCCCCGATAGTCCTGCTGTCCGGGCCGCTGGTAAAGTCCTTGTAGACAGCCCCGGCGGCCGCCGTGGCTTGGCCGTTCGCAACGGCCGCCTGACCGCTAAGACCTTCCGACGCAGCACGTTGCGCCACGTAGTTCCATATCTGCGCGGTCTGTCCCGGCAGCCGGTACATGCCCAGGTTTGGCATCTTTCCGGTGGTCTTGTAGACCTGGTATATCTGCTCCATGGCGGTCGGCGTGAGTAGGCCAGCCGCAGTGTTCATAGACAGATACGCCATCTCGCGCTGGTGCTGCCCTGCCACCTGCGCCATCTGCGCCTGCGAGAGCGGTACACCCCCCTGGGTCAGCGCGGTCCGGTACTGCTGTCTACCGTTGTCCGTAGACAGGTCGAACGAGTGGAACAGCGGATTCTGACCCCCCAAGTCAGTAGCAACGATGCCTGGGATGCCAGCTGCCAGAACCGCGTTCTCCTGCGACAGCTGGTCGCCAAGAACGCCAGTGCGGACAGAGTTAAGAGCCTCCTGCGAGGTAGCAATAGACTGCTGTCTCTGGTCCGACGCCACCAGGTGCTGCTGCTCCTCCTTCATGTTAGACAGCTGCGCCAGCTTGTCTCCGAGGGACAGCGCCGACTGCGGAGAATACGGCGCTACCGCGTGCATGTACGCGGCGGTCTGTCTAATCTGAAAGTCGAGCGGATTCTCGCCAGGGTTAGGCGTGAGAGTCGCAGACTTGAGCGCTCCCTGCGCCTGATTGGCGAGCTGCATCTGCGGGGACGGGAACAGGGAGCCCAGCGCCTGCTGCGCGGCGGCGTTGTTCATTCGCCAAGCAGCCGCGCCTCCCTGGGAGTTGACCATCTGGCCCATCTGCTGCTCCTGGAGAGCCTGTAGGGTCATAGGGTCGATGGGAAGGCCGGACTGTGAGCTGACCGGAAGCAGGGCGGGCATTTATACTCCGAGGTTTGCGAATGGACGGCGACGCGAGACGCCGCGCGGGGTTGCGCTCTTGGCGGTAGGCGTAGGAGCGCTCTGGGAAGGCGCACCGAACGCGGACAGTCCGCTGATAGTCTGGCCTGCCACTCCGGCTTGCGTAGACGAGCTAAGCGAGCCGCTCTGCCACTGCGATATCAGCTGCGTCAGCAGGTTCTGTACCATGCCGTTGTTCTGCGACCCATTGCTGGATATGACGGCGTTGTTTGGTACATTGGCCCCCAGCTTGGTCAGCCACGGCTGCACTACCTGCTGGAATATCTGCGAGGGCGTCGAGTTGGGCTTGATCGTCCCAGCCGAGAGCGCGGAGTTGATCTGCCCAGTCATCTGATCCATGAGCTTACCCTCGCCCATGCGGCCGAACACCTGCTCCAGGGCCGTTGAGTGGCCTGGGGAGTTGTTCTTGGCATCCATGATGCCGGCAAGCGACTGGTACGCCTGCGCCGGGTTTAGGTTAGTCATCAGGTTTGTGCCGGGATTCTTGGCCTGAGCAGCCGCGAGGCTGTTCCATCCCTGCGTCTCTGGGTCTGGCCTGCCACCGCCGAACGCCGAGCTGATAGCGCCTGCGGCGCCACCGACTACTGCGCCGATGGCGGTGCCGATTCCCGGCGCGATGGCTGTCCCTATCATTGCGCCGTTCTCTGCGCCCCCGAGCGCATCGCTGCCTGTAGCACCAGACTGCGTGTCTTGCGTGGCGAAGTTATAGGCTGCGAGAGGTATGGCAGCGTAGCCGCCCACCTCGCCGAGGGTGTTGCTGAGGGCAGCGTCTCCGGCCATGCCGGCCACAGAGCTTCCTATGCCAATAGCCCCGTCTGCGGCGTTTAGACCGCCAACCACTCCGCCCTGCTGGATGCCGTTATAGAGCTGAAGCGCTCCCATGGCGCCGTTCAGCATGCCGCCAGTAGACGCCTGATTGCCGAGGTATCCGTGCGCGTTGGCAATCTTGCCAGCTTGCAGCGCGCCGGAGGCTTCGCCTACCGGGTTGCCGCTGGTCAGTCCCTGAAGTGCGCCGGCCAGCTGTCCGCCAGTAGACAGCGTGCTTCCCACAGACTGGAGCGACGAATACGGCGAGCTGCCCGCACCAGGGCCACTCAGGGGCGACGCCGCCGCCCCCGGTGACCCCCCTAAAAACCCGAGCTTAGCGGCCCGAGTCCTGCGGAGTTCGTCATGCTGTTCAGCGCGCTGCTGGTGTAGCTAGGAGTGCTGTTGTAGCTTGGAGGACTACTGTAGCCAGGCGTGCTGTTGTAGCTGGGGAGTCCCTGAGACGCGCTGGAGCCGAAATTGCCGCTATACAGCGGCCCGAGTCCGGCCTGGGAGGTCATGCCGTTTAAGAGGCTCTGGTTAAGGCCGCTGTTGCCGAGCCCCGTAGACGCAGCGGAGGCGCTGGGGCCTCCGGTGAGGTCCTGCCACAGAGATGATACGCCGTTGCCGATGGTCCCGAGGATTCCAGGAAGCGCGCTGCCGCTGCCATTGCCGGTGGCGCTCCCGCCGGTAAGCGTGTGAAGCAGCCCGGCCAGTCCCTGCGTACCAAGCAGGCTGGTGCCTGCGCCAGACAGTGCCTGCCCGAGCATGGTCTGCGCATTGGGGGCGCCGGACAAGCCGAGAGCCACGTTGGCGTACGGGAACAGCGACTGGTTGCGGGCCGTAGACGCAGCGGAGCTACTCTGTAGACCAGCAAGGAAGTTGTTCAAGCCGAGCGTGTTGAGCGCCCCGGCTCCCTGTAGCGCAGACAGGCCGTTCGTCAGGTTGCTGGTGTTTAGACCGCTGACCAGCGACGCCGTATTGCCGAAATTCGAGAATGCGTTGTTGAGCAGGTTGTTGCCGGTGTTAGACAGGACGCTGGCAAGTCCGGCCTGACTGTTCATGGCCGACAGTCCCTGCTGCTGCGCCGTCATGGCGTCCTGCGCATTCATGGCGTTGACCTGGCTGCCGAAGTTGCCGGCCGCAATGGCGCCAGACGCTGCCCCGGTGCTGCCCAGTACGCCACTGCCGAACAGCGTATTCTGTAGACCGAACGCCTGCTGCTGCACCTGGGGCTGCTGCTCGGCGTGCAGGCTATTAAGGGTGTTGTTGTAGACCTGTCCGTAGGTCTGGTTTAGACCAGACGCCTGTCCGGCCGCCATAGTCTGATAGGAGTTGTTGCCGGCGTACGCGCTGTTAAGTCCACTGAGCGCAGACCCGACGGTGCCATTGGCACTCCCGGTTAGACCGCTGAGGAGAGCCGGGCTGTACCCGGCCGCGCCTGCTCCGCCAGCGCCGACTAGACCATTGAACGCCCCGGTGAGGCTGCCGAGACCGACATTGACGCCGCCGGTAGGCGAGTAGGTGCCCCCAATACCACCAGGGCCGTTGACGCTAACATTGGGTAGCGCGGTTGGGCCGATCTGCCCGAGAGCGTTTTGCAGAACGTTGTAGTTGTTCTGCTGATTAGACATCGAGACGCCCAGGCCAGTGAGACTGGCCCCCGCGCCAAACAGCCCCTGTAGGGCTGAAACTCCGCTAGTGCTCATTAGTGCTCTTGGTAGGCGTGACTAGGACAGGTTTTCGTATTTGTAGGTGCCAGTGCCGGTGAACGTGGCTCCATCTACCGTCACCTGGCAGGTGACTGCTGCGGTTCCTACGTTTCCTGCTGCGACAGTCAGTGTCAGCGTCGGGTTGGCGGCAGTCGTGGAGCTGAGGGTGCCCAGTGTGGTGCTCCACGCGTACGCACTAGGAGTGCCGGAGCTGGTCGTAAGCCCCAGCTGGAATGTGTGCGTGTCAACAGTGCCGGTGGCGATGCCAGTCCCTGTCAGCGTGACCAGCACCCAGAGCCCGGTAGCCGCCAGTACGTTCAGTACGCCGCCCATTACGAGATTCCGTTGCCGGTGAGGTCCCACTCGGTAGTGGTACGCTTGAACACAGTGACGATGCTGTACGGAGCAATCGTCCTGGTTCCAGCTACCTGCGTTCCCCCCTGGAACCACTCCAGGGTGTCGGAGTTGATGGCCAGCGTGACGCCTGCCCCCGAGCAGACAATCGTGATGACAGTCCCGAGCGGGAACGCAGTAACTGCGTTGGCTGGGATAGTGAAAGTCAGGCCGCTCGTGGTCGGCTGGTACGCCTTCCCCATGTCGGACAGAGTGAAGGTGTGAGATGCCCCTATGGTGACGAACGGGACGCCCAGATATCCGGCGGTCTGCTGCCCACCGCCGCTGTCAGTAATGGTGGTGGTGCCGCTGATAGTGGCGTTACCAGTCACCGACAGGGTGGTTCCTACGGATAGGGCACCCGCTACTGTGAGTGCGCCAGCATCCGTCAGTGTGAGCAGCACATTGTCGTAGGCGTCGTTGGTTATCTGTAGCTCGCCTAGAGCGACCCGTATGCTCTTAGACGGCGTGGTTGCGCCGTTGCCAAGCAGGCGAATGTTGGCGCCGTCAGTGTTGCCGGTAGCAGAGATAGTGAGCTGCTGCACTGGGCCGGCACCGGTGCCCACCAACGGGTCCGTGATAAGCAGTCCGCCCGTCCCTGACGTACTGGAATCGGCAAGCTCCAGAGACGCGCCGTAGTTTCCTGCCAGTCCGGTTACTGATAGCAGGCCGCCGATAGACGCGGCGCCTGTAGTAGACATGGTGCCAGTCACGGCCAGCCCGGTAGATGACCACTCGCCTACCTGCACGCCGGCAACCGCCACGCCGATGGCATTAGCTGCCGGCTGGAACAGCCCGGTGGCAGCGGACGAGCCCAAATAGACAGCCGGAGCGGCCGCAGTGCCTGCCTGGAAGCCAACCGGCCCGGCAGCGATGCTTGAGCTATCGAACTTGGAAGCGATAGCCGTAGCAATGTTGCCCAGCTCGGTGTCTACCTGCGTGCCGAGGATCAGCTTGGATGGATTACCCACCGGCAGCGAATCCTTCGGACCGAAGTAGGTGATCTGCGTGTAATTAGACACTAGGTGTATGTCCCGTATGCGATCCGTAGTAGCTTGGCGAGCACTGTTACCTGCTGGATGGCGAAGTTGCCCCCGGTATTAGCGCTGACCTGTAGAGAGAAGTACTGGCCAGCGCCGGACAGCTGGTTGTTCAGCAGCTGCACTAGCGCGCCGCCGCTCCATTGGTCGTATCCCCACTGGCCGACACCCCACTGCGCGCCTGCGTCTCCCTGTGTAGAGACCGTGAAGGAGCGCCCGATGTTGGTGAAGTCCGAGAACCACTGGAACGTCACGCTGGTCTGGGCTGGCACCTGGATGGTGGCCGTCATGCCCTTGAACGCCTTTAGACGCGGGCCATTCATGCCGCCAAAGTCAGTCCATGGGAACTGCACCAGGTACTGGAACGTGGCGCCGTTGTCTCCTGAGCCCACGCTGTTGTAGATGCCAATGGACCCGGCGCTCCACGGAGCGGTCACGTAGACCGTGCGGTTGTAGAACTCCACTCCCGCGTACAGGCTGAGCAGCCACCGCGTCATGGGAGACACGGCGTCTCCCATGTCATCCTGGAATATGTGCCGCTGGTCGGCTACCCAAACGTAGCCGGAGACAGGTAGACACAGCGCGTAAAAGCCCTGCGTCGGCGAGTAAAACCCGGTGACGTTCGCAGCCGTCTCGGCGCTAAGCTGCTGAATCAGGGTGTCACGGACGTACTTAGACAGCTCCTTGGTGGGCCGCGACTTCTGGACCAAGAGCCGCCCGAGCGACTGCACGCCGATCTGCGCGCAGAACAGCAGGTCGGTCTGCCCGACTGGCGCTACGGTCCACTGGCTAATGCAGCCCGTTCCCTCGATGGTGTCCACCAGCTCTATGCTGGTGACATCGAGCCCCGTGGCGCTGCCGTTGCTGCTGCCGTAAAAGAGAATCTGTCTAAGGCCGAAGATCACCAGGGAGCCGTTGAAGGCTGCGATGGCCGTCACCGTGTCTACACCGGAGGGCCAGACCTCTGACAGATTGATACTGCCGCTGTCGCCACTACCCCAGTTTTGCTCGTCTAACAGCGCACACCACTGAAGGGTCTGCCCGTCGGCAGCTATGCCCCATACCCGGCCGTACGCTGCACAGCCGATGCCGCTCTGCGGGGCACTCCCGTAGGTCTCTACTACGTTAGAGAACGTGCCGGTCGGCGTGCTGAGGACTATGGGCTTCTGCCCAGCCTGGAATCCGATGCACTTGCCGTTGAAATTCTGGAACAGCCACCGACCGGATGCCACGCTGGCGACGGTCCCTACGAGGCTGGAGCCGGCCGGGTCAGAAATCGAGGAGCTGATACCGCCGTCGTATCCCACAATCTGCGTAGACGTGCCGGACGGAGTGCGGTACTCGAATATGCTGCGCACCTGCCCAGGAGCGGCCGTAGCCGACGCGCTCGATATGCCAAGACGGGCGGCCAGGCGCCCGGCGTAGTCTATTACCGCGTTCTGGGCCTCGATGGCCCAGTTGGGCGGCAGTACCTGATTGGCCTGCTGTAGATTGAGTCCAGCGCTTCCCGGAGTGTTCATGGGAAGCGGGACCATCACGCTCTGCGGAGGCCACGTAAACGACGGGCTCGGAGGAACGGTGGCCAAAGGAAACGGATTGCTCGGCATGTTAGACCAGGATCATGTCGTTAGTGTCACCAGCCTCTGCATTCTCGCGTGCCACTGCGCTGTCCAGGAGCGAGCGGTAGCGCTGCTCGCTGTACATGCTGTTAGCGCCAAGCTCCTCGCCGCGCTCCTCGCGGGCCATCCACTGGAGGCCGTGCACGATTGGCAGCGTAGGAACGTATATGTTTCGCCCCACGTCCGTGGGCTCGTACGTGTTCTCCGGCGTAACCATGGTCAGCTGGATAGTCCGCTGGTTGTTCGGAGGCGGGAACACGTAGAGCCACTGCTCTGCGTTGCCGGCGTCGCTGTCCGCCGAGTTAGACGTAGACAGCGCGAACGCGCTTGGGTAAGCGGTCGTCTGGTTGTTGGTCGTTGCCAGCATGTACTGGAGAGCCCCAAGCGGCATCTCCTGTAGCTGGAACTGTCCCGGCCCGGTCGGCTGCGTGGTATCAAACACCAGCGGCATCAGCTGGTCCGCGCCGATCAAAGGAGTCCAGAAGCTGCCTTGCGGGCGGCCACCGCCCATGACAGCCTGTCTAACTAGACGGCTGCGCTCGTTGGTGCCGGTGATGGCCGCGCTGCTAGCGCCGGCCGGGATCGTCACTGTGTAGGTCTGCTGGAGTGCGCGCCAGTTGGCAGCGTCCTCCACTTCCTCTCGGACCTGGTTAAAGAACTCCAAGAGGGTAAGCTGGTACGGGTCCGTGATGGACGTAGCGCCGGCCGGGATCGGAGACTCGCGCAGGCTAGTCAGCGCGCGGTTGAGCACCTGCTGAAGCGTCTGCGGATTTGCCACTAGGAGAGTCCTCCGACTGAATCAGTGTCTGAATCTTGTGATAGAGGGCCACGCCTACGGCTGCACCCTGGATGCCCTGAAAGTGGGCTTGTGAGACGATTGCCAGAAGGTTCTGGTAATCGGCCTTTGTGAGTTCTTGCATGCTGTGCTCCCGAATCTCGAGTTTTTTAGACAAAAACGGGGGGATGCGCAGAAGCGCAGAGCCCCCCGTCTACTTAGCTACCTATTAGCCGTCGGTGAAGGACACCGGGACAACGATGGGCAGCACGCTCGAAGGGCGGAGACACGCCACACCGTAGATCATGTCTGCGGTGAACAGGTCAGCCAGCCACTCCTGCTTGTACTGCGTCTGCGTCCTGACGCCCATCTGCTCGACCAGCAGCAGCCCATCCCGCTGGAACATCAGCAGCAGGTCGCCGGCCGTGTTGCCGGAGCCAGTGCTGTTGTCCACCTGGTACAGCTGGTTGGTCACGTACACGTCCATCGCGTACACGTCGCCCACCAGGCCGTTGCGGATGCTGTTGCCGTTGCGCTTCTCACCAGTGAACGCGGCTTCGGTGAAGCGCGCCCAGCCCAACATATCGGCCTTCTCGTTTGGCCGAATCTGAAGGACACGCCCAGCCATCGGAGCGTCTACGCCGTCCAGCTTGGCAATGCCGCGCCGGATACCGAGGTCCGACAGGTCCACGGCGTTCGTGGAGCCCGCCGTGTAGTCCCAGTTGGCCGAGAAGTCGCCGATGTAGGCATTAGCCAGGGCCGACGTGATGTTGCCATCAGCGCCGATGGCCGCCTGCGAGCTGCCCGGAGTGCTGCCGTTGCCGTTGTACGCGGCCACCGAAATCAGGTCCTTATCGACCTGCTTTGCGATGGCGTACCCGCCGTCGTCGGTATAGAACCGGCGAACCGACGCAAGCGCCTGCACCTCGACGATATCCTCGATAAACCGAGAGTACTCGTACTGCTTGTTGATAGACACCGAGATTCCGGTATCCGAGTCTCCCGCGATCAGCGTGACCTGATTGCCCGCGACCTTGGCGTTGGCCGTAGCGCGCACGGGATTCGGGATCGTGATGGTGTTACCCTTCTTGCCCCGATGATTCAGTCGCCGCACGAGCTGCGCGGTAACGATGTTGCTCTTGTAGGAAGCAACCACCTCGTCACTCCAGAGCGCCGGCACGAATGCGCCGACGTTAGCCAGGGTGACGTTGTTAGTGCCCAAAGGCATGTCTTAAAGTCCTTCGTTGATGTTAGACAGGAGGTAGACGGCCTTTGGACGCGCGGCTGTCTATCGCACGCGACCTTCCGCGTAAGCCCGCGTAATCTCCGACTGGAAGCCTTCATCGTAGTAGGCGTCCGGGTCCTCGATTCGCAGTCGCATCAGGTCTGAGCGAGAGTAGAGCTTCCCCTTGCGCGCACCGTCTGCGCCGTTGCCGCCAGTGCTGGATTCCAGAGTGGCCCTACGGGCCGCCTCCAGATTTTCACCAGCGCCGGCAGTCTGCCGAGCGGACTGAGTGCGCACGCTACCTTTGAACTCGTCGAGTAGCTCCGTGGCGAGCTGCCAGTCTCCGGCGTTAGCGCCGGCTACCGCTCGCATGCGGATGGGAGACGCCTGCACCCACTGAGCGAACGACGGGTCCGATACCACGGTCTGGAAGTCGGAATGCTTGCTGCGGAACGCCTGCTCCGCAATAGACATCCTGACGCCGGCAAGCTGCCGGTTTACTTCCTCGGTGATGGCCTCGTCGCGCTGGGACAGCACGCGGTCCAAAGTCTCTGCCGGCTTGTCCAGGATTTCAGCCGCCGTGACCTGGACTGGCGCTTTGCGCTGTCCGGTCGGCGTGTTCCTGTCCAGGTCGGCGTGTCGCTTAAGATCGAGCAGCCGATCCGTAAGCTGGCGCTGGACACCCAGTTCGTTGGCCATAGACCCGAGACGCGACTCCACGTTGCCGTATGAGTCCAGTACGTCCTTCATGGTCTTGCCTCTGAACTTCTCGGGGACTGCATCCCCGCTGAGCACCGTAGCAAGCGCGTTCGCGCTCCCATCGGAGGTCGGCTGGGAAGCGTCCCCAGTTGTCGCACCCTCCTCACCTACAGCCTCACTCAGTGCCTTGCGCGCCCGCTCCGAATTGCCGGAGGTTGACGCATTGCTCGAATCTTCAATAACGACATCAGCCAGATTAGCCACTTACTGCTCCTATGGTCCCGTCCCGAAGGATTTTGGGATTGGATGAATCACGCCGGATTGAGTTAGTGCATCGTCGCCGCAATGCGGGGAGTCACCGGTGCACCGCCGGACGATCCGGCCTGTACTCCATAGTCCCCGTTGCGCTCGAATGCGCGATCCTCAATTGCCCTGCGCTCCCGGTGTATACGGTCGAAATGCTCGATGGCCGTAGGTGTTGCTCCTACGCCCAGCGCCATTGCGTACCTGTCTATTCGCACCGGGGATATAATCCGCTCTGCGGGGGCTTTGCATCGAGGGCACGGGGCCTGTCTAATGTCAGGCTTAACCAGGTCCTCGAATTGGCCGCAGTGCGGACAAGAAAACTCAAACATCATCAGTTTAGACATGGCCTACTCGAAGGCCGACTCTATACTGAGGTCCGTAAGGGATCGCTCCTCCACTACGCGGGCAGCGATTCCCTCGTAGACCTGCTGGGTCTCTCGCTGGAGGTTAGCAATCGCCAGCCACGCTGCGCGGTTGCCAATTGCCATCCGGTTTGAGTCCCAGTTCTGAGCGTTTGCCGCCTGGTGTAGTGCCTGGGCGGCGTTCTGCTGAGCCAGAGCCATAACAAGCTGCCAGCCCGGCTGTCTAAACAGCGCTTCGAGGGCGGCGTACCTGTTGCGGTCATCCGGTGGCAGCGCGTTTATCTGTTCGTTGTCCAGAGCTAGCACTGTCTATGTCTCCCGAGATTGTCTACTGCGCAGCCTCTTGGGCCGCTGTCTGGCTGCTCTTATTCATGGCAGCGTGGTGTGTTGCGTGCGCCGATATCAGCGCCGCGTGTGCCTGTGGAATCTCTACGTGCTGGAGCTTGGCCCACTGGATGCGGCTCTGTTCCTGCTCGTTGGAGAGCTGTAGGTACTGCTGTTGGAGCTTCTGGTTCTCTTGCTCAAGCTCGGCAATGGATACCTGCGCCTGGTGCGCGTTCATGTCCGCCGTGGCCAGGGCTTGCTTGATCTTGGCCATGGTCAGCTGGTTGTTCAGCAGCTTGCCCTGCGCATCCGCCATGGCGCCCACCAGCTGCATGTGCTGTAGCTGGGCCATCTGCTGCTGTTGCTGCTGCTGCGCAGCGGACGGCTGCATGGCCGCCGCTATGGCCTGCATGACCTCGGCCTTGTTGGATATGGCCGTGTTCTCTACAATGCCCTTGGCGAGCAGCACCCGAACCTGCGGGAACTCCTGTCCAACCATGCCGATCAGCTGCGTCAGCTGCATGGCCTCAGCCTCTCGGGCAACGATGCCCATAGTGGCCTTGACCACGAAGTCGAAGTCTGACGGGTAGCGCACCGAGTCGAACTGCATGTAGCGCCACATGAACTTAGTGATCAGCGGCGTCAGCAGGTTCCTGTCTACGTTCTCCACTACGCGCTTAGCGCGCTTAACGAACGCCCCCATCATCATGGAGTTGGCGCTCATGCTGTTGGCGCCGGACTGCGACTGGTTGTTGAGGGCCTGGGCCGTGTCGAAGGCCCCAGTACCCATCTGGACCATGCGCTCCATCTCGGTGGCCTGCTGAAACAGGGCCGGCTGGAACTGGCCGATCTGGACTGGAGACAGGACTTCCTGCGGATTCCCGGCGGTTAGCCAGACGCGTCCGGGATAGACGGTGTTCTTGAATCCCTTGAGTAGCCGCCCGGAGTCGATGCCCAACATTGGGGCGGCGACGAAACCCAGAGCGTCAATATAGGACCGGACCGTGGCGTCCAGTGCAATTTGAGGGTTGTACCCTTTTTCAGCGACGCCTCGTCCCCAGAACCGTCCTGGGACGGTTTCGTACTGGAACGCAATGATGCTCCGATCCTTCATAGTGAAGGGATTTGGCATGGCGCGCAGCAGCACTGAGTCGTTGGCGATGGTGACGATGGCCTCTACGTAGGTATCGTCCTGCTCGTCGTCCTCGCTGGTCGCCTGCGACAGCAGGCGGTCAACGTCCGTGCGGGAGCCCATAGCGTCCACGAGCATGCGAAGCGGAACCTTGCCGTGCCACTCGACTACAGTCACCTCGTCGCTGTCTACGACGCTGACCGTAGACTGCGGAGACACTTCCTTGTCTACGTCCCGGTTGTACATGCGGTACTGCGAGAACACGTAGGGGAGGGCGGACTTGTTGTAGATGCCGGCCTGGATTTTCTCCAGGACGGCGTGCTGCGGCTTTACGCGCTTGACGGCGCAGCCGAGCATGTCGTGAATGCTCTTTCCAGCTGGGTCAGGGATAAACTCGTCCGGACGAATGCTCTCAGCGTAGACGCGGACGTGCTGGCCGTTCGGGCGCTCCAGCTTCTGCGTAGTCGGGTTGCGGGTTGGCCTGTCGTGGCCAGTAACCTCAACACCCACCTGTATGATGCCCGTGCCAAAGATGGCGCCGTTAAGGACTGCCTCGGACACGGCCGACCTGACATTGACCTTAGCCATGTCAAACAGGAGCGTGTCGCGGTTGAGCAGCGCGTCTGCCTTACGGCGAGGGTCAGTCTGGCGTTCGTCAATGTCGAACCAGACATCCCGCGAAAACACGGCTTCCTCAATCTCGGCCACGCTGGCCTCGATGGCCTGGGCTAGTGCCGGCGTGATTACGCGTGAGCGCTCTGACTCTCGGTTCTGGTCCTGCGCGTCCCATTTGCCACGCCACAGGCGCCAGTATTGAGCCCACAGGCGACCGTAGCCGCGCTCGCGGAAGCTCTCCCATAGGTTGACTCGCTGTGTGATCCACGACACAAGCTCAGACCCAGGGGCCTGCTGCGCGCGGTCTGCGCCAGCCTCAGACGTGCTGTCCGGGGTGGCTACAAGGATTTCCTGACCAGTAACGGGGATTAGGCTCATGCGCTAGTAGGTATTAAGCTCGCTGTCTAACGGTGCCCACTCCTCGAAGCTGTCAGCGTCCGCATACCCAACGGTGCTCATTTGGTCTACGTAGGCCAGCGCATCGAGGGCATCGTCGTGACTGAGTGGGTCAGGAAAGTCGGCAGCCTGAGTTAGGAAATAGTCGTTCCACTCGGCTCTGCACAGCTTGATCTTTGCGCGCTCGGCTCTGCCTTGCAGCGCCCACGCGATTCGATCCTGCTTCTTGGTGTTGTTGTGGCGCAGCTCCTCCGGGTTTGCATACCTGGAGAACTCGCGCATGTACTCGCTCAGGTAGGGAAGGACCGCCTCTCGCAGTGCTCCCTGCTCCACACCGAGCCGCGCCCCAGGATACTTCCTGAGTGCTGACAGAATCTCGAACGCAGACCGACGAACATCCCAATGCCCGTGCTTGATTTCGAGCACGTACCAGATATCGTCTATCACTTTGGTGATGCAGACGACGGATTCATCGGTGCGGAGAATCTTTGAGCCTGCCCGCTTGAAGCCGGCCAGGTCTACTGTCACGTAGACACTGCCCTCCTCGTTGGGGGGCCTGTCTACTATTTGGAACCAGTCAGGCTTGAGTACCTTGCCGCCGCCGGCCAGGAACTCTGCGTCTACTTCCTGCCGGACTGTCTCAAACGAGCGGTTGCCCCCTCGCATTCTGAGAATTTCCCGATCAGTGAGGAACGGGTTGTCCGTAGACTTGAAGTGGAACGCCTCCCAGTCAGACCAGTCCTCCGGCTGACCGCTAAGGCGGTTGACCGTGGGCTGCTCAAGGGCGCCCATAAACAGCCGATAGAAGTGGTTCTTGCCCTTGGGCGTGCCGATGAACAGCGCGCCACCCTCGGTGTCCGCCAAGGCGTCCGAGAGGATTTCCTCCCAGACAAAGGACTTCATGTCCGCGTACTCGTCGAGTACTACGAAGCTCAGGCCGATGCCGCGAAGATTGTCCGGGTTGTCCGCACCCTTGATGTAGATGCGGCGCCCGTTAATCAGCTCAATCCAGCCGTCGTTGGTGTTCTCATTGACGATTAGACCGCCGCGCGAGGCGTAGCCGAGGGCCTGCCGCAGCTTAGGCCACATGATGCGCTTGGCCTGCTCCTGCGTAGGCGCTACGTAGTAGACGCCGTGCTCTTGAGTGAGCTGTATCACGCGCCCGTCTGACAGGGTGGTCTCTGTCATCATGGCGTGAATACCCAGCAGGTACGCAGCCAGATGTGACTTGCCGAATCGACGCCCAGCTACGACTATCTTGAATCGCTTGTTGCTGTTGTAGACAGCAGCCTGGGCTGGGTGCAGTCTGATACTGAACACAGTAGGGGATGCCAAGATCGGTTATCCCCCCACTGTGTGTGGAAAGTTAGAACTGGTAGCTGTTTTCGCGGTCGGTGGACTGCGCTGCCCGCATGCTGCCTAGCGCTGGCCCCCGAGGCGTCTTGGGGAGACGCCGAACGGGGGGCTTCCTGGCGGTTGCCGGGGCAGCTGGTGGAGCTGCCGCGACGGCGGGGGTCATCTTCTTGCGTGCCACTGCGTTAGACGGTGGCTGGGCGAAGCAGCGTGGCGTTGAGCACACGTGCCGCCCCGCCGAACGAGGCGCCCGACGCGTTGACGAACGTGAATGCCACAACACCGGCAGCAGTAACGTCACCCGAGGCGTGCACGCCGGCTACAGGCGCAGCAAGCGTCACCAGAATGATGTCGCCGACCTGCGCGCCCCGCCATGACACGCCGGTTACGGAGCCCACGGCTCCGGTCAGGATTGACGCGGGGGTGACAGAGAACGTGGCCTGCTTGCTGCCCCCGAGGAACAGGTCTCGGAACTGGGACGGCAGATACTTGGTGATAGCCATTAGGTGCTACCCTTCGGGCGATTGGTGGACTGGTTGTCCGGCTGGCCAGAACGGCCAAGGAAGTCCGGCACGATGTTGGTCTGGACGCCGCTCATGGCCTTCCCGGCGCTGTTGCCACCGTCGGTCATGAACTCCCCGGTATCGGCAAACTGCCGTCCGGCCGCGCTCCCGCGCGAGTGGTCCTGCTGCATGGCGCCGCTGGTGTTGTGCACACTGCCGAACGCGCGAATCTGTCTAGCCATTGGTTTCCTGTTGGATTACTGTGACTTCGCCTTCGATGGGCGGGGGGATGGCGTCCTGCGTATGGCGCGGCGTGGCCGCGAATGTTGCGTTTTCAATCCTGAAAACTATCGTTCTCCCGCTCTCTCCGGCGTCTGGTGCGTCGGTGGCGTTAGGTACGAGCTTGTCGAGTATCAGCTTGGCTGCCTTGACATCCCCGTTGCAGGCGCGGTCTACGATCTTGTCTACGATCTTCCTGACCTTATCGGCGGTCAGGTGATCGCGGATGGCGCCTTCCAGGTCGCGCTGCATGGAAAGCAGCGTGCCCTTGGGTCTGCCTTTCGGGTTTCCCGACTGCCCCGCTACCCACCTGCCGGCGTTAGCGGCAGCCGGCGTAGCCGGCGACCCCGGAATTTCGGGGATAGTGGTCGTTGTGGCCAAATCCACGGATTGGCCGGACATTAGGTCGAGCCGTCCCCGCGCTGCAAGTAGATGATGCTCGGGCCAGCGGCCGAGCCGATGGCGGCGAAGCTGTCCGCCGTGGCGGGCATGCTGATCTGCTTCTCTGCACCCGTCGGCACCATCGTCACTACGATGTCAGTACGTCCGCTCCCGCCGTTCACGCCGACAGGCGGAGCGCCGCTCACTGGGAACGCCAGGGTAGGAGCGCCGGCGCTATTAGAGTAGACAGCGACAAGAACGTCCGTAGCACCGGAGTTGTAGACCTTGAGCTGATCGCCGCCCTGGGAAAACCCGACTGGCTGCGTAGCATCTATCTGGGTGGCCGCGACCGACAGCGCGAAAACTGCGTTATTCTTAGGCCCCCATGCACGAAATCCCATCTGTCTACTCCGCCTTTAGACCGCGAAATCGGCGGCCGGTGCTGAATCCAGGAATGCCACTGTCGCCGTGGCTGTCGTTCGGGTGCCGGATCATTGACGGCATCTTGAGGCCGTGCTTGATCGGAGCGCGGCGGAACACCTCGGCGATCTGTCTACGCCGGGCCGCTCGCTCCTCGATCTGCATGCCGACCTCTGCCTCACCGCCGAGGCTCGGCATGACGCCGGCCGTTGCCGCGCCAGGACCGCCCATCCCGCTAGTTGAATTGCTCACCGGGCTAGTCCTTGTGGGCCGTATGGCCCTGGTACTTGATGCCGTGCCCCTTAAAGCCCTTGAGACGGGCCTTGGCCCGGCTGACAATCGACTTCTCCTGGGAGGCGCTGATGCTGCCGGACTTCTCGGCACGCGGGGCCAGCTGGATGGCCTTCTCTGCGTGGTCCGCATCCTCAGCTGGGAAGCTCTTGTGCGGCCCGAGGAACGCTGAACCTGGGAGTGCCTTGCGGGCGGCTGTAGACAGGCGCCCCATTACGCAAGCTCCAGGGCAGCAAGGATGTTGACTACCGTCGGCGCAGCCCCGCCATCGAGGATGCGAATGGGGTCTCGGTCGTGGTAGTCGGCAAAGCCGCTCGCCGGAGCGGCCTGCACGTCGTAAGTGGGCCGCATCACCGGCCCCATACCATTGGGGTCATCGGTAGCTGCCCGGTCAGTCAGTGCCTCGCGGAGCGAGGAGGCGGCCTCTGGGAATCCAGACGCAGCGCCGAGGTTAAACTTGCTCAATGGCTTTTATCCTGTAGACAGGCTGAGTAAACGTTGAATATCGGCCGTCTTTTTAGACAGGCCGATTAGACGACAGCAAAGACTTGAACAGCTAGCACTGTAAGTCGTAGTCTGTGGCGACAGCCACAGCAGACAAGACCATATACGGATATTCGTATATGCCTTCGGCATTACTGTCTGGTGCTCAGCAGACCGCTCGTATCGTTCGATAGGCCGCAGGGCCTATCTCACTGTCCTCATGTCTCCTACGGAGACATTCGGAATACTCGCTCTAAGAGCAGATATACTGACTAGCTGAGAGCAAAGCACCCCCCTACCCCCACAGCCCAGTAAGAGCCGTTGTCAGGGTAGGTTGAGTAGCTTCTGCCCGCAGCTAGGAGCGTTCTGAGTGGCTTTGAACACTGACTGAGCCGAGTCCGCAGAGACCAGATTCGTGCATTTGGTAAAGCTGCCCACGAAAGCACTGGTGGCACCCCAGCAGCTCGGGGGAATTACTTCCCCCATACACGTAATATCGGGCGCCATCCGACCCTTGTTAACCCCCCAGGCGCCAATAGGCGCCATTTCGCACTAGAAGGTGGTCACATTTTGTAACCGCTCCTATTAGCCGCTAGGACGCTCTACAAGCGGCCACTAGCAGGCCGCTATCAGGGAGGGGGGTCATACGAAAAGTCGCCGCCTGGGCCATTAGGACGCGTTCTGGGGCCATCTCCTGGCATACGATCAGGACTTCGCCGCTATCCGGCCCGGTTCTATTCGCCTTCTTGTGGCTGAATGGGCGTACGTAATCGTTTGCACCGCTGCACCGGGGGTACCGGGGTTGTCTGCCTGGGCAATCATTGTTTAGGCAAGCACAATTGCGCACGCAAGCGCAGTTACAGCCGTTCAAAGGCTATGACATCACTATAACAATCAATCACTTACACGCGCCAGTGTGCTAGACAAGTAGCACAGTGCATCGTACGCTACCGTTCAACCATGCTTAGACACGCTTAGACAGCGCGGCGCGCAGTGCAGTCTGTCTAAACAGCTGGCGCAACGTGGCTTGGATTCTGTGATCGAGCAGGCAAGCCGCTGTGCGTCCCATGCTCAACACGTCGCCATGCTCGCGTCCGATTAGCGGCCGTTCCCGTGTCCGCAGGAACGTCGCCAGGCTGTCTAAATCCGTGCGCCAATAGCAGCGCTCAATGCGCCGCAAGCCGTCCGCAATGCGCCCCATGCGTTCCGATAGCCGCCCCGCGTGCGATATCGAATGGTCGCCCAGCTTAGATCGAATGGCGATACTCCGGCGGGGTTGCTCATAACCAAAAATGCTAAGCAAGTCTCGTTTTAGGGCTTGCGTTTCTTCGCGGATAGCCGATACTAAGCATTACTAGCAGGTTGCTAGTAACGGATAGGAGTGCATCGCATGTTCAATACTTACAGGTTCTTGGTTTTGCTCGCCTTCTCGGACGGATCGACCGAGCAGCTCTCAGTGTCCAGACACGGCAATAGCCGGGAAGAAACGGCGGACAGCATTGCCGAGGAATTGCTCCAAGTCCCTGACGTGTCAATGGTCACAGTCGAAGCTCTCGCCTAATCGGCCGATCAATCAGACAAAAAATCAGACAACGCATTATCTACCGGAGACTAAACCAATGTTTTTTGCCGTAAATTCTGCTAATCGCCACGCTATCCGCAAGCTACTCACTGCGGCCGGTCATGATTCCGCTGTGGTGCGCAACATGCGCAACGGCGAACTAGGCAAGGCTCTCTACGACGCGGTAGCGTCTGGAGTGATCCGCGAGGCTGACGCCATCGCGGCCGCCGGAGCCGCACAGGAAGGGTCAGACACGCAAGACAGCACAGAGTCTGCCGCTGCCGCTCCGGCCGCTGCTACAGCGTCCGCACTGCCGTCCGACCCGGCCGCGCTCGCTCAAACGATTGTGGCGCTACTGACGCGCCCGCAGTCCGCTGGCGTAGACATGGAGCAAGTCCGCGCCCTGGTCGCGGCGGAAGTAGAAAAGGCCCGAGTAACTCCGGCATGCGTGAATATCACGGTCGGAAACCTTCAGACACGCATGGAAGGCCGGCAGCATGCGAAATTCGAGACTCTCTGCCGCATCCTGTCTACTCGCGTTGACGGCCGCCGGTTGCATGTCTGGATGTCCGGCCCGTCTGGCTCTGGCAAGTCTTACTTGCAGTCGCAGGCGGCCAAGGCATTAGGTCTGCCGTACTATTCCACGGCGGCAATCCAGAGCAAATATGACGCTATCGGCTTTGTCCCCCCAAACTTCTCCGGTGATCCGACCACGTGCCCGTCACTCATGACGCCGTTTCGCCGCGCCTTCCAGTTTGGCGGACTTTACGGCTGGGACGATATCGACGCGTCAGACCCGCGCGCATTCGCGGCCTTTAATGAGGCATTGGCTAACGGGCGCTATGCGTTCCCTGATGGCATGGTGGAAGCGCATGCGGACTTTGTGACGTGCGCCAGCGCGAACACTTGGGGCGCGGGCGCTACAGCCGACTACGTCGGGCGCAATAAAATCGACGGTGCCACGCTGTCGCGGTTCGTAAGGATGGCGGTCGATTACGATGAACAGCTTGAGCGGGATATGGTCGGAACGGAAGGCCGTAGCTGGGCGGAGTATGTGCAGTCTGTCCGCAAGGCTGTAGCGGCCGAGGGTATCAAGGTACTGATTACCCCGCGTCATACGCTGCAAGGCGCGGCGCTACTCAAGGCGGCCATTCCTCAGTCGGACGTTGAGCGCATGACTGTATACGCTGGCATTGACCAGACCACGGAAGCCAAATTGCGCGCAGCGGCAGGACGGTAAGACCATGGCAAAAAGCACGCTTACAGTACGGCCCGCGCAGACGTGGGACGCATGGGTTGCGCAGGCTGCACGTAGACAGACGGAGCCGTCTAAGGGTAGCTGTGACGGAAGAAAAAACACTGACGCATGGAGCGGCGCCAGCTATGGGGCTGCGCTAAATATGGCGCAGCACGGATGGCAAGCGGGCGCGGCCAACGTTGCGGCGTTGTTAGACACGCTTCCGGCCGCCGAGGAAGTACTACCAGACTGGACTATGGAAGTCGCTGGCGCGATGCCGTGCGTTCCCGCGTACTTGAGCGGCGACCCGGAGTGCATGTTTAGCATGCGTGCCAATGCGCGGCCGGATAGGCGCATTACTCTCGCGGTGCCCGCCACCTGCTCGGCTAATATAGGGGCCGACAGCATGCTGAACTATGCGCGCGCCGTTGCGGCCGTGGTCCGCTCGCTTGACGCGTCTGGCGTGTCTGTAGCGGTTTACCGGCTCTTTGCCGGCGAAGGTAACCATACGGGGCGCCTAGTGCATGGTCACGCGGTGCGCGAGCATGGCGAGCCGCTTGACCTAGGCAAGATTGCCTTCGCGTTTCACCCTGCCGCTTTTCGGCGTCTTACGTTCTGCTGGCTTGACGTAGACGACGTAGCATATGAGGACTTTGCCAACGGCGGCAGGGGGCGTGTGTTATCGCTTACGGGCGCCATCGTACGCGATGCGCTCCCAGACATTGGCCAATGCGTGATATTCCCTGAGATTAACGATCTAGACTTTGACGGACTGCTTAGGGACAGGGCGCTAAGCAGACTAATCGCGAGACTCAGGCAGACTGTAGCTAGCGCCATAGAGGCTACTGGCTAGGGCCGCACGGTTTACGGCATAGCGCGGGCGCATACCGGCCCGCGCTCTTTTTCCGTCACACGCTTAACAGTCCGCGCTATTCCCTGATAGTACTTTTATGGGCGCGCTATGTTGCGCTATCAACGTGAGAGAGGTTTCCCAAATGAAGGCACAAACTGAGTCGCTGCTAAACCATCCGATTATTACGGCCGCAGAGGACGCCGTAGACTTGCTTGAGCAGCTGGTTACACCCGAGGTAGCTAGCGCGCTATATAAGCAGATACAGCCAGCGAGTGATGCGACGCTGGCGGGCATGGTAGTGATGGTGGCGCATCCGCCCTTCGCGGCCGAGCCGCCGGACGCGGCCTATGCCGTTGCGGCCATGGCTACAGTCTGCCTTGCGGAGCGGCTCATGGCAGGAACCGCGCACGCTTCCGTTGTGCATGGCGGCCGCGCGTTCGTCGCGCTCGGCTTCAGCCGCGAGGCCCGAGACGGCATTGAGCGGTTCTTCGTGGAGACGCTTGGAGTGGTGCGTCCGCATACGCGCGCCGTTCCTCCCACGGCTACCATTCACTAGCGGCTACTAGCGACGTGCGCAGGGCCGAAAGGCCCTACGCGCGGAGCTACTGCTTGCGCCCCAATAGATTAGTGAGCACTTCCGTGATTATCTCAGCCGCCATTGCCTTTGCGTTGTCTCCGTTATCTTGTGGCTTTGCAGCTGCTAGCGATACGCTCGGAAACCTCCTGTCTATTGAGTCTCGGACTGTCTCTGGGAAGCGCAGCGCTATGTATCCTATCCAAGCGTGTAGCTGGTACGACTGCACGCCATGGCGCCTGGCGGCGTCGGCTAGCGATACGTCGCCGCGCAATATCTGAGCGACAGTCTCACGCTTAACAGCATCCGTCACGCGCCCGCGAGTGTCGCGCGACTCTGAGTAGGTTATTGCCATGACTACACCCTCGCTTTGTTCGTTTGACCTAGCAGCCGCTAGCGCCGTTGTGGACCACGCGGTCAAGTACCGCAGACGCAAGCACTTCCTCACGCAAGAGGAGG